>Ga0209281_1000450_pt1 | contig 58787 bp, 87 predicted proteins | sample MedtruBG_FD_187514 | JGI IMG/M metagenome (GOLD analysis project Ga0209281, IMG submission 187514) | Root nodule microbial communities of legume samples collected from California, USA - Medicago truncatula BG (SPAdes) (version 2) | ecosystem: Host-associated > Plants > Roots > Nodule | place... | reverse complement strand
GGAAGACAAATCAGACCAGCAAAATTATCATTGCATATCGTCATTTATCTTATGAGATAAGCATGCCCAACAAACGCACGGTCGCCATCGGATTTATCGGAGCCACCCTGGATCGTGTCGGCAAAGGTGCCAGCCGGTGGAATTACTGGCGACCGAGCGTAGGCCTGTGCCAACAAACAGACCTCCCTATCCAGCGGCTTGAATTGATTCACGGCCTCGACGCGCGCGACGTCAGCCTCGCCGAGCGCGTCCGAGCGGACATCCAGCAGATTTCTCCAAGCACCGAAGTGCGCCTGCATCCAATGTCGCTGCGCAACCCTTGGGATTTCGAAGAGGTGTACGGCGCCCTGCACGACTTCACCACTGCTTACAACTTCGACACTGAGCACGAGGATTATCTCGTGCACATCACCACCGGCACCCACGTCGCACAGATCTGCTGGTTCCTGCTCACCGAGGCGCGCTATCTGCCGGCCCGACTGATCCAGACCTCCCCCGCCAAGCGCAAGAGTGAGAACGAGCCCGCCTGCGGCACTCATGCGCTGATCGATCTCGATCTGTCGCGCTATGATCGCATTGCTTCACGCTTCGCCAGCAAACGTCTCGAAGGCCTGGAATTTCTCAAGTCCGGCATCGCCACACGCAACCCGGCCTTCAACCGGACCATTGAACAGATCGAGCGCGTTGCGCTGCGCTCCAAAGCCCCCATGCTGCTGATCGGCCCGACCGGCGCCGGCAAATCCTTCCTGGCGCGGCGCATCTACGAACTCAAACGCAATCGCCATCAGATGCAGGGACGCTTTGTCGAAGTCAACTGCGCCACTTTGCGTGGCGACGGCGCGATGTCGGCCTTGTTCGGCCACGTCAAAGGCGCCTTCACCGGCGCGCAGAGCTCTCGCGATGGCCTGCTGCGCGCCGCCAATGGTGGCATGTTGTTTCTCGATGAAATCGGTGAGCTCGGCGCAGACGAACAAGCGATGCTGTTGAAAGCAATCGAAGAGAAACGCTTCTTCCCGCTAGGCTCGGACAAGGAAGTCGAGAGTGATTTTTTGATCATCGCTGGCACCCACCGCGACCTGCGCAGCCGGGTCGCCGAAGGCCTTTTTCGCGAGGACCTGTATGCGCGGATCAACCTCTGGACGTTCGACCTGCCCGGCCTCGCCGGCCGTCGCGAAGATATCGAGCCGAACATCGACTTCGAACTGGAACGCCATGCTCGAGAACAGGGTGAACGGGTGCGCTTCAATCTCGAAGCACGCCGACGCTACCTGGCCTTCGCCAGCTCACCTGCAGCAGCCTGGCTGGGCAACTTTCGCGAGCTGTCCGCATCGATTACGCGGATGGCGACTTTGGCCGACAGCGGGCGCATCGATGAAGCGCAGGTCGATGATGAGATCGAACGATTGCGATATGCGTGGGGCTTGGCGCATCCCTCTGCGCTATCGACTGAGTTGCCAGGAGATGGCGAGAGCATGGACTTGTTCGATCGCTTGCAATTGAAGGCTGTCATTGAGGTGTGCCAGCAGGCGGACAGCCTGTCGGATGCCGGCCGACAGTTATTCGGGGTTTCCCGGCAGGCCAAGGCGCAACCCAATGATGCCGATCGCTTGAGGAAGTATCTGGGGCGGTTCGGGCTTGAATGGGGTGAGGTAGTTGGCGCGAAGTAACGCTGTGTTCCTGCTTATGCGGCGCTAATGACTACTGTAGAAAAAATGAATTAGCCGCCTGATCTCTCGGTCAAGAATTATGAACGCAGTAAATCTGACGAGGTGACAGCAATGACTATCCAGGCAGAGACACTCGTACAACTGACCGAAGCGCTTCAAGAGCGCGGCATGAAGATGGTTTCAGACGTCCATTTCACTCGCGCACCTTACCGATACAACCACCTCTGGATCTGCATCGTAGAGTGAACACGCTTGTTGCCGGCGTCTGGATCGAAGCGTCCAGCCGCCGGCGCCGCTCGGCTTCGCCCCTCAAACCCGGATAACGGTCTCCATATACATCTCGGCTACGTTGATAGCGGATTCGGTGGCAATAAAAAAACCCGGCGCGATGGCCGGGTCTCGTACACGATATGAATTCCATGCGTCTATTTCGCGCCGCCGTTGTCGCGACCAGTCTGGGCATCTTGATCAGAGCCTGGGTTCCCGGGTGGCGGATTCCAATCCTCTGGTCGTTCGTCGGTACCTTGCTTTGGCTCAGAGTCAGCTTGCTCCAGGCCGGAATCATGGCCCTCGCCAGTGTCAGGGTTTTGCTCACTTGGTCCCGGATATGGCGCTTCAGGGCCATTGTTGTCGTCGATCATCATTCTCTCCCGTCAGTGGCGCAGGGGCTGCGCTTAATAAGTGAGAGGAGATCGGCGCACAGAGAGTGCTATTGGCTCGACGAGCGGACATTCTGACTAACCCAAACACTTGGTGATGCGAGTCGCAGGCGTGATCGAGTAGCCCCGCAAATCTCACGCACATGAAAAAGGCCAATGCTGTGAACATTGGCCTAAGTCATTGAAAAATATGGTCGGGACGGAGTGATTCGAACACTCGACCCCTAGCACCCCATGCAAGCGGACTGCTCTACAGCCCGCTAAACCAGAGGCTTCGCGCCGGGCGCTCGCTGCAACGATGCCCAACCGTGCGCAACCGTGTTTTACAAAGTCACTCGGAAAGTCACTGAGCCTTTTTGGCACCATCCCCGGCGTTCTGCCGATCTAACAATTCCCCTGCTACTCTGGTTTCTTCCACGGAGGAAACCAAAATGCCGAACTCAGATCTACTCCCTTCCCTGCTCGTCAAGATCAACGAAAATCAACTCGCGCTCGAAGCCGCCATTATGGAACTCACCCTTTGGGTCGAGCAGCGCGGATCCGCCGATGTCGCCGAAAATGTCCGAAGCTCTCTCGCCGCGCTCGATCGGAATGAAGAATTCATCAGAATGACCTTGGCTGTTTTGATGACGCCCGACTGACAGCTCGTCGCTTCAATCTCGCCCGCTGGCACAGCCTCGATTACTGTATATGCAAACAGTGTTCAGTAAGGCGTGCCCGTGGACCCCCTCTATATAGAAGACACCGACGATTGGCTCGGAAGTCCAACGCCAATCGAAACCCTCCAGCATCAAATCTTGCTCTATGAGAACGAAGTTGTGGAGCTGAACCTGCTGCTGCGCCAGGCTCGGGATAAAATTTTCAGATTGCTGGAGATGAATAACGAGGTTGCCGGCGAGCGAGACGCGCTGCGCTCGCAACTGGCTGACCGAAGGTCTGAAACTGCCTACATACATAGCGAGAGCACGGAGTTGCTCAGCCAAGTCAGGAGCCTCACGCAGGTCGCAGATCAGTGTGACCGTCCGCTTCATGAGAAACCAGCGACTGCTAAATGAGAAAGCGGAGCGAGAAAAGCGTAGATAAGGCGGATAAGCAGACTGCGCTCATGCAACGCAGGCGATTAGCTGCCAGAGCTAACGTACGATTGAAGCTTTTCCTAGCTATTGGCCGAAAAAATCCCGGAGGGATAGGTCGTCAAAAAGCGTAGCCAAAGATAACCAAATGGGACGTATTGGCGTAGAATGCGCCATTTCAGGCCCAGATGGTTACATGAAGAACATGAGCAAAATCAGTGCAGCAGCTTTTATATCTCTCACAGCGGTCTTTCTATCGGGCTGCGACGATAACACTGTGAGTAAAACCGTAACCACGTACGGCACTGACAAATGCAGCGTTGATCTAATCTCTGGAAAACCCGACGCCATTGCTTATGTTAAGCGAGGCAAAGTTGAAATTCAGGGCTGGGCATTTGACGAAGCCAAACAAGTTACAGCGCAAAACCTGCAAATTCGCCTAACTGGAGCGCAAGGCGAAGCAACTGCCAAGGATCCTGCGCGAATCGACCGTCCTGATGTAGCAAAGGCCTATAATAACAAGGAGCTTACTAATTCAGGCTTTAACTTTGTTTTAGACACTACGGCGCTTGTACCGGGAGCTTACGCAATCGCTCTAAATATCCAAAAAGAAAATGGGCTGTATATATGTCAGTCTAAAAAGCTTCTAGTCCTCATGTAGATTTACTGCGCGCCTATTGACGCGATCTTTGTAACTTATACGGTGGGAATACCGCCTAGATTCAGAGTCTTATAGGGAAGCTCGCTCATGGGACGTCTCTGAAAAAAATGTGACAACCGAGTTTTAGCGTCTGAGTCGCTTGCATTGCCCACGCCGGTGCCTTGATGCTAGTGGCGTAATAGTGCGTGGCGCCGCCGGTAGGATCCGGCACCTTTCCATCAATCACCTGGTCAGCCGCGACCCGGCACTGCGCCAGCTCGCGGAACGGGATCTGCTTCACGCCGATCAGGAACTGATAGTTCGGGTCGGTCTTGTTCCAGCAGCTGAATTGCCAAGGCTTTTGGCAGACGCCGGCATAGCCTTCCCCCCACCACGACTTTTCCTTTCCATCGAACACGCGGTTGCGGATCGTCCAGGCTACGGCAACCTGTCCGGCCGCACCTTCGCCACGTGCCTCGCCCCACAGTGTGCGCACGAGGATGTCGCGGTCTTTCTCGGTTACTGGCATAACTTTTCTCCAGGCAAAAAAAATCCCGCTCGATGGCGGGTTTCGGTGTTCGTGGCTGCTCAGCTAGCGTCCAGCTCGCCCAGCAATGGCGCGGCGATGATTTCCGGGGCCGGCGGCTGAACTGGCCACACCGGGGCTTGATACCAAGTTGGCTGCAGCGTGACCTTGCCCAGCGCAAACTTGTATCCCTTCCAGGCTTTGAGGCTGATGAGCAGGTGAGCCTGCTCGGCCTCATCCTCTTCGGTGGCTTCGCCAGCATCGATGCCATAGCCGAGCGTATCCACACGGTCCTGAATCCGAGCGATTTGCTCGACCGCACTTAAATTGTAAGCGGCCAGCTCAACCTTAGCTGCGGTAAGCGCTGCGGCAGCGGCCGCCGCGTCCTTCATCGCCTTCGTTACCAATTTGCTCCAGTCGATATTCATTGATCCACCTGCGCAGTGACGAATGTTGTAGGCAATGGCGCAGGTAGCTCCACCACGCCATCGGGCACGTTGAAAAGTGGGACAGGGTACGCCTGCGCCTGGCTGAAATTCGCCGGAATTGGTAGGCGCAAGGTCAAAACCAAGGTTCCATTTGTACGATTGACCGAATCGCCAAACCACTGCGATGTAATTGCCTCAAGTGGCAGCGTGTCGCCATCCCCCATCGGATTGAAGTCGAAGGACTCGCCATTGAGCGTCAGAACATCGCCCTGTTTGACGACAGTCAGTTCGTCGTCTGAGCGAAACGGAGAAAGCTTAATATCCATCAGAACCACCTTCCGATTGCGCGCAAGCCGATCCGATACACTTGGCTTGCACTGAAATTCGCCTGAACGGAGACAACCCCGTTGCTGCCCATGTTTGCGTTAAGCCGAGCAATGGTGAAGGCCTCCGTTGTCTCTGCATACTGCAGGGTAGCCATCACTGTTGCGACATTCCCCACAAAAGCCGCCGGTGGCGACCAGTTCGCCAGCGCAGTAACGTTTGCAGTGGTGGGGCCGAAGCCAAGGTTGCGTATCCAGCATTCTTGGGTGCCGTCGGCGTAGCGAATCCAGCTGCCATTGCTGGTTGAACCGCTCTCGACGATGTTTCTTCCGCCTAGCTGAATCCCTGTCGGGACATTCAAAACCCCGCCAAACGAGTACGTCATGAATGGGCCGCCGACGGTGTTGGTCGAGTTCACCGACCGCCAGCTAAACCCGCCAGTGCCGCCACCCTGGTTGCAGGTAAACGAAACGCCACCAACCAGACCACTGCCGTTTGTTTCGTTCCAGCCGATAAATGCACCTTGCGAGTTAGGGTTTGCAGCACCAAACATGGAAATGCTGTTCAAGCGAACGTTGTACGCTCCCCCTACTGCTGGCAGCGCACCAAGGGCCGCTAACAATTCGGTGCTATTGTTCACTGCGACATTGGTGCCACCCTTGCTAAAGGGCAGAGTCTCGTAGTTGCCCGTGCTTCCAAGCGCAGCCATTTTCGGACCGTAAGTGTTCACCCAAGACCGCACTTGGTCGGCCAAATCCTTTTGGTATCCCTGCACCGGCATGATCGAGTAGAAGCCGCCGGCCACCGTCGGGCCTTCATAGTTCGGCGAGATCGACAACGCAGTGTTGCTGGCAATGTTGGTCACCTCATACCAGCGACCATCCGGGCCGCGAAATCCATCGCCGACCCGGCTGTTTGCAATAAAAGCAGTACCCGCACCGATCACTGCGTTGGAATTTTGGGTGACAGAGACCGTTCCCGTCTTGTACCAGGGCATTGTGTATCTCCAGTAATAAAAGGCTCAGGCCAGCAATTTGGCGCAGAGAAATGGGCGATGGCCCTGATCGGTCCATGCGTTCGAAGCGAGGCTGTACATCAGAATGCGGTTATTCGCGTAGTCGACGCCCAGTGCGCAACTGCCCCCAGAAGAGTTGTTGTGGCAGGTCATCGTGAAGGGGTTGATGGAAACAAACTCACCGACCCCGAGCGCCTTGGTAATTCCCCAGATGTAACGTTGTCCGACGCTCAGTTGTTCGGCGCCGAGATACGTCCAGCTGCCAGCGGCGAAGGTCACAACCACCGCCGGCGCGCCGCTGTCATAGCAAAGAATGCCGTTCGGATCCCATAGCCGCAGGCCGTAGTTGGCCGTGCCCATCGAGGCCCAGGCAGCGACGAAATACTGGCCGCTGAGCGACTCATTGACCTTCGAGGCGTTCATTGAAAAGCCTGTCCAGTTGCCCGGCCCGCCAGTGAACCACACCGAATACGGAACCTGAATCAAGCCCGTCTGGTCCGGCCGGATGAATACCAGCGGCGGGTCTTGGCTGGTCACCGCCCTCGGGAATGTGGCCGTTGCGGTGGCCACTCCCGAATAGGATCCTCGGGTCAGCATGCAAAGCCTTGGCGCTTCCGAATCGATCTGAACGAAAGCGTTGTCATTGATGCTCTGGAATCCGAAGCTCATGTCGCAAACCTTATGGCGTAGGCCTTGGAAACGATCCTCGACTGTAGTGTCGAGACGCTGGATGATGGGTTTTTCGGCCTGACCACGACCTGCCCTACCGCTGTCGTCACGTACGGGTACGACCGGATGTTGCCCGACGAGTCGTTCTCCGAAGGCTGCACGTCCTGTGCCCTCGTCGGGATGATCATGAAAACGCAGTTGGCTGGGTTGAATCCTGGAATATTGAAGGTGAGGCTCGGCGCGGTGCCGGTGAAGTCAATCACGCCCTGCCAGATCACTTGATACGTGAAGCTGTTGGTGTCCATAGCAAGCTGACCGCTCTCGTTAAAGACACGCAGTCCAAATAGCGCCATTGATTACCCCAGGTAGCCGAGACGGACACGCAAGACGTTGTTGGCGTCGTAGACCGAGACGTTCAGTGAGTTGATCACCAAGCGCCCCTGCCCCGGAACGATGCCGTTTATTTCAAGCGTGCCGTCTTTGTTCAGGATCCAGCCTTGCTGGCCGGCGATGTAGTTGGAAGAGCTGATGTAGTTGCCGATCTTCGCGTTGGTGATCGAGCCATCCATGATGAACGCGGAGTTCATGAACACCTGGCCGCCCTGCACCGCGAACGGCACCGAGATGGCGCCGCCGGCAATCGTGTTGACGATGGCGAAGCGGTCGGCCGCGACGAGGAACTGGCTCTGCAACCCTGCTCCGGTGTTCTCGATACCCAAGCCAATGCCTGCCGCGACGTACTGCCCGTTCGCCGTGACCTGCATCTTCACCGACCACATCGTCGTCAGCTTGCCGGCCGTATCCGCGTACGCGGTGGACGTCTGCTGAATGGCAGCCGAGTTCTGATCAACCGAGACGTTCAGCTGGTCAATTTTCGTCGCCGTTGCCGAAGCGTTGGTGGCCACCACTTGCTCAAGCTGGGTGATGTTCGCCTCGTTCGCGGCGATCTTTGCATCGAAAGTGGTGATCCGCTGGGCGGTTGCCTCGTTTTCCGATGCTCTGACCTTGCTTTCTGTGGCAATCGACGCCGTGCTCGTCCACCCCTTCATTGCGTCGGCAAGATCACCCTCCCCGTCGTCTTCCCGATACGCCGCGCGCAGAGTTTGCGTGGCCACTGCCTGAGCGGTGACAACCCCGTCGAGCTCAATGATCTCGGCGGTATTCGTCGCAACCTGCTGAGCAAGGCCATTCGCAGTCTCAACGGTTTGCCCAACGTCGAGCCAGTAGAGCGGGTTCGGTGGCGGAGTTCCGACCGGTACCGGGCCGGTGGCCTGATAGATCCGCTTGCCCTGCACCACCAGGTCGTACTCTTCGTAGGTATCATCGGGGTTGTAGCCTTTCAGGCCGTCGAGCGCATCGATCTGCTCCTGAAGCCCGGGGATCTTGTCGATTTCGTCAGCCAGTTCCTGCCCGAGCTCTGTCTTCGTGATTTTCCCAGCAAGAGCGGCCAAATATGCCGAGACATCGTTCGAGGTTTGCGCGGGCACGTAGAGAAACGAGCTTTTCCCGTACGCATTGGACGATCGGACGAAATAGTAGTAGTTCGTCCAGAAACCCAGCCCGGTGTGCGTAAAAGAAAGCCCCTGCCCTAAATACTCGGCGTCATCCGAATTAGCAGTCGGCGACGTGCTGAAGAAATACTCATAGGTGCCGCCATTCAACCCGTTCTGCACGTTGCTCGGAATCAGCACGATGCTGTCGATCGACGACTGCACAACACAGCTTTCCGGGATGGGCGGGCCGTTGATGCTGACGGCGATCGTCACTTCTCCCGATCGCGCCATGGGGCCGGCAGCCGCCACGCTCATGGTGTAGTTGCCGGACGGCAAGCCATTAATGGCGCATTCCGTCGATGTAGCAGGCACGTTGTGCGACTGAATCGCGGTCGCGCCTTGGCGCACGATCACGATGTATTCCTTCACAATGCCACTCGGCGGAAGCCAGGACAGAACTCCCTGGGTGACTTCCGCAGTGGTGTCCTGAGTCCACGTGAGGTTGGTGGGCGTTCCGAGTCCCCCGGAAGGCAGATTGATGAAGCCAATCGGGTTGTACGGCTGGCCGACGGCGTCATCAAAGATCGCTGGCTCATACTGCTTGACCTGGACCGTGCAGCCCTCGCGATCGCCCATCGACCAATCGGAGACGATGAACTCGCCGAGGATGTTCAGAGACGGGAGGTTCACCCGAACCACGCGGCCCGGCCGGCAGTTGTAGCCCGCAAAGTTCATCGGGATGCTGATAGCTCCACCAGCACGGCGCCGACGTAGCTCCATGTTTGCCAGCCGCTGGGCCTGATAGGGGTTGGTGACATAGGAATAAGTAAGCGTCTCCGCTGCCTCTCCGCCATCCTCAACGATCCATTCGGCAACACTGACCTCGGGGTAATCGGTCTCTGTCCACGATTGGGACGGGTCGATGAACGTACCGCGAACGGTGTTGATCGCCGAGTCGTTGGTCGGCTCGGTGCTGCCGGTGACAGTGCCGATCACCATGTCCTCGGTGATTTCGAAGTCATACGGGCCGTAGTACGCGCCCGCCTGAAGCATCCAGCGCCCACCAACACGGATCAGGTGGCCACCGCAGGCCGCTTCCAGTTTCTGCAGCACACCCGTGCGCTGCTCGTCCGCGCCGATCACACAGCCGCTGCGATAGCGCTGGCTGGTCGAGCCATCGGCATTGGTCAGGGCCTCGTCGCACACGTTGGCAGCACTGGCGAAGGTTTCGAACACGATCTCGTCGTCCGGCACGCCACAACGCGCGCGCAGGAACCAGAGCAGGTGCAGCGCGGTATTGGCGCTGTAAACAGCGGTACCGGTGCGCGGGTCGTAAACGTCGTTGCGGCCGCGCACCACGAAACGGGTGTCCGGGATGCCCGACGGGAATTTCTCTGCGCTGTACTGCAGCGAAACCCGAACGAACGACAGACCCCGGCCGATCTGGCTGTCCTTCCAGTCTGGGCAGTTGGCCTTAAGGAAGGCGTTCACCTGGGTCGGATTGACCACCAGTTCGTAAGTCGCCTGCGCGCCGTAGCTGCCGATCTCTTCCTCTCCCAGATAGATGTTCTCAAGCGCGGTGATAGGGCCTTCGCACAACACGTACACCAAGTGCAGCCACTCGCCCTCACCCTGCGCACCGGCCTGCTCCTGCGCCCAGACCAGCACGCCGCCGGTGGAAACGCGGCCCAGGATGAAGCGAACTGGCGCCTTGGAGGAGCGCACGGTCTGAGCGGACGGCTCGTTGTCGCGCAGCGGGGATTTGGTGTTGAGCTTTTCCTGCTGCTCGGCGGCGTAGAAGGCCAGCGCAGCGCCGGCGACAGCGCCCCACGGACCGCCCTGAAAGCCACCAATGACAGCCCCGACGACAACTTGAGCAAGTTTTTTTACACCGCCGCTCATTCGACCCTCCACGCGGCCAATGGCTCGCATACGACACGGGCTGCGCCGTCGTCGGTTGTTGCCCAATAATCGCCAGCCCAGAAAACAGCCATGCTTCGGCCGCCGGGCGCGTCGTACAGCACCACATCGCCGCGCTGGATAAACGTCAGCGGCACCCTCGCAAAATGGGCATCCCACGCCGCCTCAAGGCTGCCGTGCTGCTTTTTCAGCTGCCGCTTGGCGCCGGTTTCCGTGGTGTATTTGCCGCGGTAGTTCTCGGCCGGATCGACGCCACAAATCGCCGCTGTGCAGTCCGCGGCAAACAGGCAGCAGTCAAATTCGCCCCATGAAAAAGGCCGCTCTTGGGCGGCCTTGATCACGTCGTTCAGACGGGTTGTCCAGTCTCGGTAGCGCATGGCTAACTTCCATAGGTGAATGTCGGTGCGTCCTTCTTCGAGCCCCAGTAGATGGGCCACTCGGACATCTGGGCGATGGCGTAGAAGAACCGGTCGCCGTCGTGGCGCGCGCGGTGATTTTCGTCGGTGAAGCGTTCCGTACCGGTGCGGCTCCACTCGGCCATCCGGTCAACCACAGGCACGGTGATGCTGTTGCCGTCCTGGCCGTTGCCGGCGAACGAGAACTTGGCTGCATCCATCCGACCGGAAAACAGGATGTCCGCCGCGTAGTTGCCGGCCTCGTCGAACACCACGAACATGACCTTGGCCATCCGGCCGCGGCAGCCGCGCACGTTCGTCTCGGAGAGGATGTAGGCGTCCAGGCCACTGAGGGTCAGCTCGACCGACATCGGCGAGCCGGAGTTGTCGCTTTCCTGCGACTGGCTGACCTGGCCGAAATTGCCCACACCCTGATAGGTGATGCCGTCGACCACCAGATCGCCGGTGCCGGTGTGCGCGAAGACCATGCCGTCGACAAAGTCGAGCTGAACGGCGTACACCGGCATGAATCGGCCGGTGGCGATGATGTTCACCACGTTCTGGCTGAACGGGAATGCTGAGGGCATCAGAAAGCCTCCCTGAATTGATAGCTGCCGTTCGCGACCACCGGGCGCACGGACATGGACCAGGTGTCAGAGGTCATCCGCATTTCCGAGTACGGGTTGAGATACTCGACGGCGGTACCGGCCGTGAGCGTCTTGCGGATCCGCTTGTTGAGCAGCACGGTCACCCTGCCCTGCGCATTTGCTGATACAGGATCAGTGACCTCGAACATCTCGCCGGCGATGGTGATGTAGTCGCCGGCGCTGAAAGCCGGGGCGTTCGCCGTTGCGCCGCCGATGACAATCGACCGAGCCTGTGCGTTACCGGTGACCACCGTCAGTGCGCCGACGCTGTTTGTCCTGCGCCGGGTGAACGCCGGAAGGTTGAAGGTGCCCATCATGCCGTCGAGCCGCCCAAGGAACGCCGATAGCTCTCGTTCCTGAGCCCTCGTCAATAGCCCGAAGGTCAGCGTGCACTGCCAGTAAGCGCCCGGGTAGCCGATTATTTGCTGGGCGTTCGAGAGTGTCGAAGTGAACGCCCTGCTGTTGTTGACGATGCCCCACGTCATTTCTGACGGGCGCAGCGAAGCCGGCCACGTGAGAGCCATGCGGTACTCCTTGGGGGATTCGGGTGTTTTAGGTCTTGTTGAGCTGGCTCAGCGTTCCGCCAGGCCCAAGCAACTCACCGAAGGATTGCCCGTAGCTCGCCTTCATCCGTGCGACGTCCAGATCAATGAGCTCGAAAATTTCTTGGCCGACATGGTCGCCACACCGCAGTACGGCCATGATGCGCCCCATGATCTCTGCATTCAGATTCGCCTTGGCGCGCAGCTCACTTGGAGCAGTCCCAGCACTGATGCCGGCAAACACTACGGAATAGGTCGCCTCTCCGATGGCATGTACCAACTTCTCCATGTCCGCATCAGAAATATTCATCTATTTCTCCTTATCAGTTGCATTGCTGGTCCGTTGCGCTTCAGGTCTCCCAGCATCATCTCATACGCCCTGTTGGACGCGCGCGTGATCGAATCCTCCATCCGCGAAAGCTGATCTTGATCCGGGTTTCCGTTGACCGTGAGGTTGTTCACGATCGGAGGTAGCGATACTGATCCGACCGAAGAGCCGTTGGCCTGTGTTAGTGACGATCCTGCAACTGTAGATCCTACGTAACCGCCGTCAGCATAGCCCTTCGTGTTTGAGTTCATGCGCTCAAGGAACTCGCGAGCGCCTGGCTGGCTGACTACATCCTTGCGCACCACGAACTCACCGCCGTGCACCACGCCCTTCGGCTCGAACTTGCCGCCGTCGCCGGTGTAACCACCGTCGGAGAAGCCGTACTTCGAGCTGTACCCGGCCGCCGATGCGCCCAGGCTCGACGATGTCGCCGCGGCAGAGCCGGCAGCAAAACCGTTGCCAGCAGCAGATGCACCAGCACCAGCAAGACCGCTGAATAGCGTGCCGAAGATACCCACCGCCGCCTGGCGCACCTGGATGCGGATCAGGTCAGCGATGATGCCGTCCGCCAGATCCTTGAACGATAGCTTCCCAGTCTTCACAAATTGGATGATGCCGTCTTCCATGTTGCTGAAGGCGTTGGTGAACAGGTTGCGGGTCTGGCCGGCGACGTCGCGCGCCTGCTCGGAGTAGGTCTGAAACGCCGATGAGGCGCCTAACGACCAGTCCGACTGGGCTTTGTCTACGTCCGAGTAATACTGCTGCTGCATCGCGAGGCGGGTTTGCAGCGCCGAACGCAGGGCTTCAGTCTCCTGGTTGTACAGGTTGTCGCTGATCCGTCCCTCGTTGTGCTGCTGCTCCAGTGCGTCCAGTTGAGACTGGTACTGCTGCTGGATATTGAGCTGCTCCTGCAGGCGCTGCCGCTGCTGATCCCCCATGCCCATGCTGGCCAGGTTGTTGTCCAGCCCGGTTTGGGCCTTCGCCAACTGGCTTGCAAGGTTGGTCTGAAATGCGGCGAGCTTTTGCGTCTCGTCGGACGCGATCTTCCGCAGCGCGTTTTCCTTTTCGAGCGCTGCGTTCTTCTTCAGTTGGGCGGTGATCAGTTCCTGGTTGGCCAACAAGGACTTCTGGTCGGCTGTCAGGGTCTGCTTACCCTTGATGTCCGCGAGTTCCTGCTCCCACTTCACAAGCGCCTGGCCGGCAGCGCCGAGCTTATCGACATCGCCCTTCTGCACGCCGATCAGTGAGGTCTGATGCTGAAGGATGGCGTATTGCTGTTTGGCCTGATCAAGAGCCTTGATACCGGCGTTTTCGGTGTAGGCCTTTGCCTTCGGCTGGCTCTTGTCGAACTTGGCCTGAATGTCGGCCACGACCTTGTCGATCTCAGCCTGAGATCTTCCAGCCTCTACGCCAAGCCTTCTCGCGTAGGCGATGTCCTTCGCCAGCTTGGCCTGATCGCCGAGCTCCTTTTTCGCAAGGGCATTCCATTTGCTCTCGGCAGCAATACGCTCCTGATTCTGGTGATTTGCTGCGGCATCAATTTCGGCTTTTGACGCTGCGACGTCTCGTTGCTGTTTCAGCGACTTGAGCTGCGCCTCAATGAATTTTGTCGACTGGCTATCCGGACCGAGCTCATCACTGAAGAAGTTCGAAAGAAACCCACCAGATTTGCGCCCCTCCAGCACCTTCTCCAGATTCGCAATTTCCTGATTCAGATCGGGAAAAAGTGAGCTTTTGACGTTGGCGTAAGCGTTGCTGATCGCGGTACCAATATCGTTCCAGTCCCGCTCGATCTCCGAAAGCGACTCACGATATTTTTTTAGCCGCTCCTGGGCATTTTGATTCAGCGACTCGCTCAGCGAATCAAGCGCCTCCTGTTTTTTGCCTTGATTGTCCAGTCCAACGATGACCTCGTACTGGGCAGAAGTGAGCAAACCATACTGCGCACTGATCTTTTCAGCCGCCTTGGTGGCGTTGTCGCCCATATCTCCGAGAGACTTGGCGACTTCGCCGGCGCCTTTTCCTGTGAACTCAGATATCGACGCTGACGCCTCGGCCAGATTCTTGAACTGCACCTGGCTCAATCCGCTGCTGGCTGCAAGGGCTAAAACCGCGTCTTTTGCCTGGGAGAGGTTGCCTGTAATGCTTGCGGTGTCTTTTGAGATCTTCGCAAGACTCGCAGAGGTTTGACCGGAGTTCGCAGATCCAGAAAACAGGGCTTTATTGAAGGCACTGACCTCTTTCTCGGCATCGTAGTAGACAAGGGCCAGGCTGCCCGCTGCTGCCGCCGCCACAGTGAAAGGGTTCACAAGGCTCATCAGGTAGCCGCCCAATGCTTTCGAAGCCGCACCGATACCACCAAAGGAATCTTTGATCTGAGATCCCTGCTGCAGAAACACCGTCAGCGGCGCCTGCCCGCCCTGAAGCGAAATGAAGATGTCGGAGAACTGCGCTGGCAGCATTCTCATCGCGGCGGCCGTCTGCTTCGCCGTGTTGCCCGTGCGAGTCATGGAGTCGTTGAAGCGAGTTAGCTCGGTCCGAGTGGCGCTGATTTTCGACTGGTAATCCGAGTATGTGTCCAGATCAAGGTTTCCAGCCGCGCGATGGCGTGCCAGTTCCTGCTCTTGGCGGTCAAGCTCGCCAAGTTTTTTGGTTAGCGGATCGATCCTGCCGAGCAGAGATTCGATTTCATCGCGCTCAGAAGCAAAGGACTTTGTAGCCTTATCGGCACTTTTACCGGCGCCTTCCATCCCGGTGCCGGCCTTGTCCATAGCTGGCTTGACGCGAAGTCCGGCGTTTTCGAGAGCCTCCAAAGCCTTCCGGGTGTCCGATGCTTTCTGCTCTGCATCTCGGCTATCAATCTCCAAAACCCAGCGTGACGTTTGAGCCATACCTTTTCTCCGGGCATAAAAAAACCCGCCGAAGCGGGTTATTTGTGCAGGCATTCAGCTCTGCAAGATTTTGGCCTTTTCAGCCTCGTACTCTGTTTCGGTAAGCAGACCCTTCTCTTTAAGGCTGCCCAGGCGCTCGATCTTCTGATACTTGTCCTCGGCTGGCTCAGCTTCCGGGCGGACCCTAATTGGCTCAATCGGTGCAATGGAAGATACCGACCATACGATGGATACCACCCAGCCAATAAGCGTCCAGCCAAGGAACAGGTTCAGCAGAAGGATCGAGTTGAAATTTGGATGCCGGCGGTGGCGTGCGTTGAGACTTGGCATGAAATAGACCAAAACCCCCACGAACAACAGGACCAGCACTCCCAGTGGACCGGTATCGTTTTGCATGCCAAACCTCCCTGAGTAATGGCAGCAATCTACCACCATCCGCAGGAAGCACCAAAACCCCGCAGGTGCGGGGTCGTGGTTCAGTTGAGATCAAGCAACAATTGCATAACCACCGGGGGAGCAGCCATTTGCGCGGTAGATGCCGTAAATTTCCGACCTCCGAGCATCTAGCGCAGCGAAGGAGCTTCGCCCCTCGTTGATCTGGTCGAACACCCTCATCAGTACGCGCGAATCAAGCGTTCGCGCCGAAGCGAGAATGGCCGACCGGTCTTCCTGGAGACAGTAGTGTCGACTCATCAGCAGATAGATGTGGCCGACTTCCTGATTGCTGAAGAACAGACCATCGGTATCGGGCCGACCGATCCATTCGCCTTCCAGCGCGTAGGCTGCAACGAAGTTGCATGCGTCGGACAGGCACTCAGCCGGGATCAGCGCAGTGCGGTGCACATTGAAGCGCGAGCGCAAACGGCTTTTCATGGTCTGTTTGAAGCTGCGCTGGAGCGAATGAGGGACTGGTGAGGCCTTCTGATCAATCACGCGATCTAGGACATTTTCGCCACTGGTGCCGATGACGGCCCCGACGAGATCACCCATGGCTCCGTGGTGATCGACGTAATGTCCGTGCTTGCGGATTGCAGGAAGAACCTCTGAAGTGATCCATTTTTTAAAGCGGCGTGCATCATCTTTCCGACTGGTCAGGATCAGAGAATAGAGTCCCGACTCATTAACGACGTTGATTTCCTGCATGTTGCGGGAGCCCTTCATACTGTGAAGGGCTTTCTCGTCGTCATCCAGACGGCTCAATGCGCGCGTCGTATTCACAATACTCAGCGAATTGCAGACATCGGCTGCGACAAACCATGGCTGGTCGTCAATCAGCAAAGTGCGCACCTCTTTCTTGTCAAACCTGAACGGGATGACATTAGATACCGCTGTGCTATGATTCGACATGACGATTTCTTCCTCGAAGTTGATCTCGTTTTCCGAAGCCTCAGTGTTCCCGCACTGGGGCTTCTTCATTTTTAAGCTGCTGCTTGCTCTTGCCGCTTCTTCGCCGCCGTCAGCCAGAAAACAATCTCGGCGGTCTGGGACCGGCAATTTTCCTTTGCACTTTGCTCTACCCACTCCTTTACCTCCTCCGGCAACCTCAAATTGAACTGCGGATCTTTCCTGCTCATCAGCTCACTCCTTGTATAGCACTTTGCTTGGTCTGGATTAAAGCACTTTGCTTTATTGCCGTCTATAGCAAAGTGCTACAGAATCCGCTGCATGAGCAAAGAAGAACTGCAGGTCAATTTCAGAATGCCGGCTTCCCTGAAGGGTGAGCTTGAGGCTATGGCAAAACGTAACCACCGCTCTTTAACGGCGGAGATAGTCGCGCGCCTGGAGCGAAGCATTAACGACCCTGACGACATGGGGATCAGCGACAGGGATCGAATGGACCCTGAAAGCGTTTTCTTCACCGATCCTTCATCTCCGCCCAGCATCACAACCAAAATAGATAAGGAGCAGCTGCTCTCAGACTCTCTGAAAGAGTTTGACCCTTATCAGCCAGGTGTAAGTGATGCGCTTCGGCGCGCCTACGAAGCTATTCAAGCCTTGGATGTGCTGATGGGAAACGCCTCATCATCGAAAGGCCCAAAACCTCGGAAAAAATTTCGGAAGGAGTAGGCCTAACTTTAAGTTAGGGCGTCACTCCTCATCTGCCGCCAAACACACCGCATCCAGCGCAAACATCACATCATCAATCTCATCGCGCGGCAGCGGCGACGGGTGCGATTCCAGCCAGTCGGATATCTCCCGCGCCGAGAGCGGCAGCGGGAACGCCCCGGCCATGCCGGCGATGTACCGGCGGCCGCGCGACACGTTCCGGTACAAGTTGAGCAGATAGGCGGTCAGCGGGTCATTCTCTGGCTCGCCGGGGATGGCCATCTTCAGGCGCGAGTAGACCGCTCGGCGCTTCTCGCTTTCCCCGCCCCACTCTTGCTCCCACTCGAAGCGGGCAAGGGCTTTCCCACCGACTCAGCTCGCTCTTCGGCGGCGTCATTGGCGGCCAGCGCGCCTTCGCGCAGGACGAAGATGAAAAACTCGATGTTGTTTTCCAGCAGCTCAGCAGCTACGGGAGGGCTGTACTTGATCGGATTGCCGTCGGCATCCAGCACGCCCTCCCAGTCCTTCACGATGAAGTGACTGAGCAGCATCGCGTGGTTCTGGTGCTCGGTCATTTCGCCGGCGACCACGCCAACCTGGCCTTCTTCAAAACGCGCGTCGTTGCGCTGGATCCGTCGGCGCATGCGCTCAAGGGCGACTTGATATTCAGGATTGTCGATGCTGGCCAGCAGGATCTTGGTGTCTTCGTCGAACTTCGCCCAGCGCTCACCGGCGACCGCCGGCTTCTTCTTGCCCAGTTGCAGAGCCATTTCAATTCCTCAACGCCACGCCAATAAAAGAGCTCCCCCGGCCGGCGTATGAACCGAGGGAGCCAAAGGGTTTACGGGGTTGGATCAGCCGCTTCGCGGGTGATGGTCGGGCTGAGCTTCGCGACGGTGTAGTTCAGCGTGACCTCGATCAGGTCGCGCTTACCACCATTCGGCAGTTCGCCGTCCACTTCCACGGCTGGGAAGTTGAACGTGTACTTGTTGCCCAGCGAGTCGGTGATCGGGAAGACAACTGCGATAGGCGTCCGGGTGAAGGTGTTCTTCCAGATCTCCCACGCGCGCTTCGACCAGGCCAGCGTGATGCTGCCGGTGACCGCCGCCTCGGTGGCGATGTGCGCGCCCGGTCCGAGACGATCGGAGCCAAGGCAGCGCTGAGTCTGCAGGCTGTTGTCGAGGTTCACGGTCATGGCCGATACGCAGGCAACGCCTTCCAGCGACTGGCCGTTCACCAGGATCGTGCCGACGTTGTTGTTCGACAGGAAAGGCGTGGTGGTCGGCGCATTCGGCGATACGACAATCGGGGTGTCGCCGTCGGTGTAGTCCAGGCACGCCATGTTGAACGTGGCGGTCACCTTACCTTCCGACGGGATGTCAAGCGCGAAGGTCGAGACGTGCGCCCCCTTGAACACGCCATAGACGCCGACGTCGTTGTAGCCCTTGGCGATGCTGAAGGTATGGCGGGTATCGCCTACGCGGAGCACGTCAGCCGTCCAGACGCCGTAGAAGGCAGCTTCGAGCAGCTGGTCGAACGAGCCGAAGGAGAACTCAGCCGTCAGATCGCCGCCGATATCGATGCTGGTGGCCACCGAGCCTTGGCTCAGTCGGGTGTCGGTGATTTCGTCGCTGACTTCGGTGTTGACGGTCGGGGTCAGGGCGTTGCCGGTGAGGCGAAGCGTGTCCCAGGTACCGGTGGGAGTAACGCCGGGCGTCACCTCCGCAATGATGTGGCTTACAACTTTTGCGCCAGAGCTCATTGGAGCCTCCTATTCGCGGGCATAAAAAAACCCGCAGGCGCGGGCATCTCAACTTCGATGACTGGGGATGTTTCGGACTATTGAAAAATGTTCTGATGATGACGGATGATTGCCAACCGCCACCACGAAACGGACTTCCCTTTGGACCTATCTACGTTCTACGTAACAGTTGCTGAATTTTTCCCATCTGCCGAAGTGTGCGCCGCCTACGCAGGTGCAGCCTCAGCTTTTTTTGCGGCAGTAACTATTCGATCGACCGCAAAAGCAAGGAAGAACGAGCGACTATTAGGCGATGCCGTGCGAACGTTAGAGCGATCGTTTATCGCCTTAGTCGACCAGACCCCAGCCGGCAAAAATCCACCGAATGACAGGCTCGGCTGGCTCACATCCGCCAGGCTCATAGAGCAGTACAAGGACGCCAAGAAGCAAATCAACGACCGAGTCATACTAAAAGAGTGCGAAAGTCACGAAGAACATTGGCGACATCAATTTTATTTAAGGCTCAAAAATTTGGCCGGCGGAACTCCGGAGTATTACTCCAAGGGCGGAAGTATTGAATGCATAAATGAAGTCTCCGCAGTGATAGTTCACGCTTTTGCGGACTGGCAGCGCGGGAAAGACGATCCCCTCTTCAAATACAAAGACGCCCGAGACGCCGTCAAAAAACTAATGCCGTTGCAGCATTGGTTCGCACTTCACCAATACTGTGGCACGCTAGTTAACCGGCCCGAAACCGAACATTAACGTTGATTTGGTAGAAACCCTCGAACTCGCCGGCGACCACCTGACTGGCCTCCATGCACTCAAGGTCGCCGGACATCCAGTAGGCGAAGTGCGATTCAATTGCGTCGGCCAGTTCGTTGATGGCTTTGGTTCCGGTGCGCTCGCGGGCGAAGCACTGAATGCTGATCTGCCCGGGCTTTCGGGTGTGCGGTCGGTCGGCCATGCCAGCCATGAAGGCCGAGGCGTATTGAATATTCAGCCGGCACCAGAGGCCGGTCGCCGGCGGCGTGAACACTTCCGGCTGGTTCGGGTAATCGATGCGCGCCTGGTCAATGCCGGTGAAGGCCACCATGCGTGCGGTGATGAGCGCCCTGATCTGCTCGAAGGTCATTTGTAGGCCTCGGATACGCCGATGAACGCGAGGTCATAAACCCCGCCAGGCGCCTGCGTGGAATGCCCCAGTTCCAGCATCTCGCCGTAGGGGCTGTTCGTTTGGATGTAGATGACGGGAAACTGGCCCGATGCCTTGATGAGCATGCTGCCTTTGCTGATCGTTTCGCGGCCGGACGGGTCGACGTTGTCGGTCACGGTCATGTCGGGAGCGCCGATCGATACCAGGTGACTGCCTCGGAACGTGCCGCCGATGTAGCCCTTCCCCGCCGCCTGTGCTTTGACGAAGTAGTTCTCTTCGCGCTCGCGCTTGGTCAGCTTCTTGAAGGCTCGGCCACCGGTGCGCGCAGCGTTGCGTGCGTCGACGTTCGCGTCATAGGCATCTGCCAGCGCCACGTTCTTGGTGCGCAGCGCCACGTTGGCCTGCCACAGGTCAGGGTTCCCGACCGGGGAGCGATTCACCACCTCCGTGAGCATGGCGGTCGCGATGACGCGCGCCATCTGGGTGATGTCCTCGCCAGCCTGATCGGCGAAGTCCGTGAGGCTATGGCTCCAGCCGGCTTTATTGGCCATCAGACTTTCCTCAGCTGGATCTCGTAGTGGGCGCCGGCCGGATCGGTCTGGACGTTGACCAAGTCGAAATCGTTGATCTTGTGGCCGACGTCCGGAACACCGCCGATCGTTTCGTTGGTCAGCGCGATCAGCAGTTGGTCGGTGGCGCGGATGTTCACACCGTCGGCCTGAGCAATCTTGAAGGCGTCGAACACGCCCCGGCCGGTGTAGGCGATGACCACAGGATCGCCCGCCACTTCATTAACCGGATCCCACGTTCCCGGCAGCGTCACGCCGCCACTGAATGGCTGCACGGCGTCCGCCAGATCAGTGTCGAAGGCCTCGGCCAGATCCGCCTGGATCTCTTCACGTAGGCCCATAGGTCACCTGTACACGTTGAAGCTGAAGCCGCTGACACGCCATGGCGCGAGCAGTCCCAGCGCGAACTGGACCCCATCGGGCAGCGCAGTGGATTTGCTGGTGTCGATCGAGGCGAACGTCTTGCTGGTGGTCACCGATCCAGCTTTAACCGTCTTGGCTTCCAGTGATCCCTCGGTCTGCTGCTGGTACAGCTTCCCCTCGGAGGCGACAACCGCCAGTTCGGCGCCGGCCTGCTTCACCTCTTCGGGAATGGCGTCCATGTCGACACCGACCAGCTTGAGCGAGGTCAGATAGGCATTCGCCTGCAACACCGCCCGGGCTTTCTTGTCATCTGGAGCCCACGAAGCCCCGAGGATGGCGTCAACGTCCGCCACGGTGATGTAGGTAGCCATCAGGCCTCCGCTTGAATGAGTGGGGCCGAAGCCCCGGGCATTACTGGTTGGACTTAAGCAGAGCGAGCAGCTCAGGCTTCGAGTCGTTGACCTTGTAGCCAACGCCCTTGGCGTCGAGCTGTTCCTTGATCTGCGCGACGGTCAGTTCGTCGAGATCTGAGCCGTTGCTCTGCGATGCCGGAGTCAGCCGCGCGACGTCTGCGCGGAGCGATTCAACTTCACCCAGCAGTTCATCACGTTTGCTCTTCAGCGAGGCGATGCCTTCGTGAATGGAAGTCAAGGCATCGAACAGGCGAATCGGCAGTTCACCGGCGCTAGGATGTTCCAGCGGAGCGAGACCTTCGGCTGCTTCGATCAACAGCACGATGCCGTCGCGCTCTGCATTCAACTTGTCGATCAGCTCCTGCAGCGCTGCGACATCAACACCGCCTTGGCCGTCGACCCCAAGTACCGGCACCGGAGCAGCCTGTCGCAGTGTCACTTCAGGCACATCGACAGCTTCGCCCTGGCGGTCTTCGGTGACGTTGGCATCAACGATTCGCAAGCCGAGCTCTTTCGCCAGCGCCTTTACGTTTTCCCGGTACTGGTGAAACGGGCCGGGCAGATACCAGATTTTGTTGCTCATGATCATGTCCTCACGGAACCGGGCACAAAGCCCGGCTCAGCAGTCAGGGGTTACTTGGAGGCATCACCGATCAGAGCAACACCGGCGGTGTGCTTGATGCTGGTGGCGGTCTTGTCCCAGTTGGTGCCGGTTGCCAGTTCGGCGTCGGTTGGTGACTTGCCGCCGACAGTGGTATCCCAGGTGTAACCCTTCAGGCCCAGGCCGAAGGTGTAATCGGTCTGCAACGTGGTCTCGATGCGTTCCTTGCCGTTTGTGGTCTGGACGTTACTGATGATGTCCCGACCGTCGTGCACCATCGCCGCGCCCTGCACCAGCGACAGGACTATTTCCTTGTTCGGCGTACCGGTCTGCATCAGCGCCGGGGCGTCGGTCACAACCGAGATCTTGCCGAGGATGTCCACCACACGAACGTTGCCTGCCTGGAACAGTTGCTCGCTGTTAGTGAGCGCTTGACCGACCAGCTTGTGGTAGGTGGTGCCCTGCATGATCTGGGTTACCAGCGACTGACTCGCATCGCCGAACTTCGCGTGGGCGTTGTTCAGTGCGGCTTGGCTGATACCAGCAGTTGCAGAGACGTCGTTGACGGCTGCCGCCTGAGCGGTGATCGCGGCCACCAGCGCAGCGATGGCCGTGTTCAACTGATCCTTCAGCAGGATCTCGGCGAACGCGCGCGATGCCACTTCGATGCCTTGCGCGGTAGGACGCTCCAGCCAGGTCATCTGCGATGGCTCGTAGCGGATTGGGCCGAAGCCACCGGCCACTTTTACCGAGGAGTTCTTCAGCTCGGTCAGGTCGGTGATCGGAGCGGTGCCGTTGGTTGCATAGCGATCTACGCGACGCTGAGCAGCGGCCAGGGTCTGGAAGAAAGACTCTTGGAGGAAGTCGCCGGTGAAACCATCAGGCGACAGCAGGATAGCGCCGCGGCTGGCAGCGTTGAACGCCACCAGCATCTGATCCAGCGTCTCGATGGTCGCTGGCATTACGTATTCGTTGAAGACCTGCATTTGCGACAGGGACATGAGTGATTTTCCTTATTTCTGAGGGAGGTCTGGGAACCGGCTCGCGATTGCGGCCTGCCGTTCCTCTTTGGTGCCGCCGATGTTTCCTTTTGCGGCCCCGCCGCCTTTCCCAGCACCGCCGGCCCCGCCGCCAGATGCCTTGCTGCCAGCGATCAGCGGACCAAAGGCCGGATCGTTGGTGAATTCTGCTTTCAGCTCGTCCAGCGTTGCCGCCGAGAGCTTGCCGGCCGCGTCCAGCACGACGACGGTTGGTTTGCCGTCGCGCTGCTCAACGCTGAGCCGGCGTTCGATGTGGGGAAGCAATGCCTTGGCGCTGCCGGGAATGGCCAGAGTGGTCGCGATCTCGGTAGCAGTACGGCCCACGGTCAGATCCCGGATCTGGCCTTGCAGTGTGCTATTCGTGCTTTCGAGTTGGCCGGTCAGCTCAGCTTCGCGGCGTGCGTACTTCTCAGACCAGGATTTTTCGAGCTCTTCGACGTTGCCGGACTTGCGCAGCGCCTCTTCACGATCCAGGCGTGCCTGGTCCTCAGCGGCTTTACGCTTTTCGGCTTCTGCCTTCTTCTCGTCCAGGAGCTCTTGGACTTTGGATTTCAGACCGGAAACATCTTCCGGCTGTGGCAGCCCTTCAATGCCGAGGACGAACTTGCCGTCCTTCTCGACGTACAGGGCCTGAATGGATTCGTCGACGCCTTCGAGGCTGTCCAGTTGGAATTTCAAGGTCATTGCTGTCTCCCAGAGACGTAGTGCAGGCCCTGCCTGCGGGCATAAAAAAACCGCCTTGACGGCGGTTTATAGGGTGGTCATCTGCTTATAGAAACTTATTCAAATATGCAGCTACGAAAGCGGCTTTTGTCGCGGTTCTAGTTGCGCCCTTCATGATGTAAGCATCATGGGCATCATGAACTTGACTCCATATCAGCTTGTAGTAGTCCTGTTTCTCTGGCTCTACGTACTCGATCATGAGCAGGTAACTCTTAATACAGTCGTAAAATTTTCCAGCGATTTTGTCGATAAGGTCTTTATCCGCAGGCCACTGAAGGTTCTCTTTTATGTAAGGAAGCGTCCAAGCGTAGTCCACAAGGTCGGCCTTCCATTGCAAGATCAATCGTTGACGCTCCTGCACTCGCCAAGCATTCATCGCAATACATGCAACCAAAAAAGTGAGAAGGGCAGATACTCCCGCCACCCAATCCCCCAAGCTCCCCCAATCAGGCACGAATTTGACTGTCGATTGGGGGTTCATGTTTATCCCAGCGGTGAGTCCGAGCAACCCAGAAATCACACATGCTGCAAAACAAAAAAACAGATACAGCCACCTCATTGTTTCATCCTGAAATGCGAAAGGATGGCAATTTATCATTTCTCCAAGCCTGCCCGCACAAACGCTAGCGGCTCCAGCTCCCTCAGCTGCTGCAAGGTCAACGTCTTTCCGTTGTCATCAATGAACTTGTCTAGCCTCAACTCGCCCTTGCTGAACAACGCATACCGGTTTGAGCCAAGAACGTCGCGCTGAAACGCCGCCGGTTGCCGCGCCAGCCATTCCTGATAGCTGGTTTTGCTCGATACCAGCGCCACCCCGTCAGGCCCGATTGAGGGCCGCGTCGAGCCTTTGATCTTGAGTGCAAACTCGTCCTTCAGCACCGGAATCAGCGTGGTGCGGCAGCCCCAGTGATACGGAGGCTTCGGCCCATCCAGCGGAATCACCGTTTGATCCACGCTCATGCAGAACAACGTGGTCTTCGAGTCCAAAGTCGCCACCCTGCGCATGCCTGCGAGGATGTCGTCGTTCGCCTTCAGCGTCTCCACCCTCGCAGTGCTGGCGATGTGGTTGGTCATGGTGCGAACCAGTGCGCCGGCCTGATCTTGCTGCAACTGATGAATGCCGGTCAGACGCCGGCTGATCTGCTGGCTGGTTTCGCCCAGGCTGGAACCGATCTGAATCTCGCCGATTATCTCGGCCGCCTTCTTCGTACCAAACTGGTCGAGCGCCCCGCTGATGCTGATGCGCTGAATGCCGTTGCGTGCTTCGAGCTGCAGCGGATCGGCCAAGGCTGCGGCGGAGATCATCTCGGCCGATGGCACATTGAGCTGAACCACCGCCCGCACCACTTTTCCCAGCATCGTCGCGTTGAACTGGGCCTCGTAGGTGGCGAACTCGCCGAGATCTAGCTGAGCGCGCCCTTTGAGATCGTCGTAGATGCCCCGCAAGTCGCCTTGAAGCGTGTCGATCTGAGTGTTGTACCGACGCGTACCGTAAGCGCTCAGGCCGTCCGACACGCGCTGCTTGGCGGTCTTGATTGCTTTGGTGATGAACGATGCCACACGCTTCAGGTTTCCGCCGGCGTACCGCTGGACGTAAATCTGGTGCCGCGTGGCGGCGTCCTCAAGAAAGCCTTCATTGCTCATCGTTTCCGCCTACAGGTGGCGCGCTGGCCAGCTCTTCGTCGATTTTCTCGTCAGTGCGATCCGCTTCAAGCACACCGCCCTGACGCAGGTTAACCCGGACATCCGACTTCCCAATGAAGCCCTGCTGCCACAGCTGCACCTGGGCGAGGATGTCTTGCGCGGTCATCGTCTCATCGAAGAACGACTGATTGAGCCAGAACACCGTGCCCTTCTCGTCCGGCGCATCCATCATGAAGCGCTCGGCGTCGAGGATGGCTCGCTTCAGGGCCTCAGATACGTTGCCAGCAATGGTGCCCAGCACACTGTTGTCTGAGCTGTACCGGATTCGAACTGCCTCTGCCGTCTCGGCGCCGCTGCCCTTCTGGACGACACGGGCGCCGATCATCAGCATCTGCTCTTCCTTGTCCTTCATCAGGGTTCGGGCGAGCTGGGTTTCGGTGGCCTGCAGCATGACTGCGGATCCGGACTTCCCGAGGTTGTGGCCCCGGCGCGAGCCGATGTGCATACCGTTCGGGTTTAGCTTCGCGAACTCGTCGGCTTCGATGCTGGTGGTGATGAACAGCGTCGGCTGGCTACTGATGAAGCCACTCTCCTCCACCGTGGCGCTATTGCCGTAGTGCAGGATGTTGACGTCGGCCAAGTCTTCCAGCGGAGACTTGTCGATGCTGGCGTCGTTGTTCTGGGCGCCGTAGAAGCTGAACGGAATGTGATCGAATGGCTGGCCGGCCTTATCGGTAGGCTGCGTCTCCTCGACGCTTTCCTCGCCTTCCTTGTAGACACGCTGAATGTATCGCCCATCGACCAAGAGCAAGACCCGGTTCTGCTGGTACGTCTCGCGGGACAGGTCGGTAGGGTTGAACTCAGAAACACATTCCCGCAGGTTCACGTACACCAGACGCTTCACGCCATCGATCACCTGCTCGTCCCAATCGATGATCGACATGGCGTCGTAGTGGTGGATCAGAGCGCGCTTGGTTGCCAGATCGGCCATCGAGCTGACACCGCTTTCAGTGGCCACGGTTGGGAAGTCGACCAGAAAGCCGCCTCGCCCGCTGTCCAGGCATTCGCCAACCGATTCTTTCGACAACTGCTCAAGGCTGGTGCCGTCTCCGCAGGCGTTCTCCTTCAGGTACTCCACCGCAGTCGGCAGCGAGAGTTCGGCAGTTTTGCGAAAAACCGCCCCCATCAAGCCGGTGCGCGTGCGACCGGTGATGTTGAGGAACATCGCCCGCTTCTTGTACTGCTTATACCGAGCCAGGTTCTCAGGTGATTTGTTTTCCGGGTCTGGCATCGGCAAGTATTCGTCGTGCTTGCGCACCTCTCGCGCACCGGCTACGCAGCGTTTCACCAACTGCCAGCCAGGCAGGGCTTGTGCGTACTCTGCCCGGGGAGTGCTGAAATTCGCCATGGATGGCCTCAGAAGCTGAATGTGACAGGAATGTGCGTGACCGGCCGGATGATCGGGTAGTCGTGGTGGATGAAGTAGCCGCCTGCGTCGTTCGCGTGGTCGACGCCTGACTTCTTGTCCGGCTCGCCATTCGGCGCCCACACCTGCTGCTCCAGGCCATCGGCATAAGTCGGGCAGCGCAGCGGGTTGATCAGGTAGCGCCGCTCGCCATTGGCGTTGCAGAACATCGCGTTCATGGCGTTGATGCGGTCTTTCACCGGCGGGTTCGCATCTGGTGCGATGACGCTGAATCCCGCTTGGCGCAGGATGGCAATGTCTGTCTCACTGGCATTTACCGACTTGCGGGAGCCACCCGAGGCATCCGGATAGATTCGAATCTCGCAAGTTTTCTCGTAGTCCTTGCCGTTGTAGCGCCAGTAGCGCTCCTTGATGCGCCGGATCATGTCCGGGGTATCGAAGCCATCGATCAGCTCGTCGACTGCCCGAGGCTTCCCGTCTGCGCGTTTTACATGCGTGATCGCCGCCATCTTGCCGACGTTGAAGTCCATGCCGATGAACAGCGGCTCGCCTGGCTCCACCGCATCGAAACAGCCATTCAGCTTCCGGTCGTACGCGTGGTAGATCGACCCGGCATTCAGGTTGACGAACTGCCCGTTGAGGTAGGCCAGGATCAGCTGTGGCGGGTAAGACTCCATCAACGATGGGATGTAATCGGGCGGCAGGTTCAACTCGTTGTCGAACGTGCTGGCCTGTACTAGACCGTACATGCCTTGGAGCGAGGGCTTCTCGCGCAGCTGCTTCACGAACTGCTGGTAAACGAACTTGAAGCCTTCCGGCGTCGTGGTCACGTCTACGCCGTTCTTGAGCCCGGGCTCGTTGTAGCGCATACGGGCAATGATCTTGCGCCATGCATGCTCGGCCTTCAGTGCGGGCAAGACGTCCAGCTCATCCACCAGTGCATGGCCAATCTTGAAACCAACAATCGTCTGCGGCTTCTCCATCGAACGACAGATGGTCGTGCTGCGATACTGGCCGCCACTGTAGAACTCGACCTCCTTGTCGCTCTCCTTCGTCTTGACCTTCAGGCCCCAGTCGAAAGCCACCTCTTCGATCGTCGGGAAGAAGATGTCGCGGATCTGCGGATAGGTCGGAGCGAAGTACCCTGAGTTGATCCGAGGCCATTCCCATACGTGTTTGCAGATGCCTGCGCAGCCTACCCACGTTTTCCCGGAACCAAACCCAGCGACAAAGCCGCGAAACTTATTCTCCATCTGGAGGAATCTTGCCTGCGGGACGTTAAGCGTCGGCATCAGGCTTCCTCGCGTCCACCACGTCTACCTGCACTCGGGTGGGCGGAAGGTTGTCGTGAGGGTTTTCGTTTTTGGTCTGGCGGTTCACATACACGTCGCCGACTTCCTTCGCAGCCTGCTCTAACAACTGGGCAGTCAGCGCCATGTTCTTCATGTTCTCGGCCTTCTCGGCCATTCGTCCCAAGGTGCGAAGTCGATACGCTCGGTTGGCGATCGGGATCTCTGCCGTCTCTTCGCGAAACCTCTTGCGGGTGTCGTTGAACAGCGTCTGCCACTTCACGTGCAGGTTGCGTCCAACGTACTTGGTCGGGTCGTATGCCTCGCACTGTTGGCGGGTAACTTCGAGCCCGAATCTTTCTTTGACGGACACCACCACTTGAGATGGCGTGTCAAAGCAGGCGAGAGCCTGTACGACAAAGGCTTTCACCTCGTCTCTGAGTGCGGCCATAAGTGGGCATCCGTCAAAGTACTGTCAAAGTCAGGCCGACTTGAGCAGACAGGTTCCGCAGGCCCTCGATATGTTCAATTTCCCCACCTCGGCAGGATTGTTTGCAGCGTCCACCAGCTCTTGCACTTGAGCGCTTGCCCCATAGCGACGCACCACACCGACGAACTCTTCAACGTCGTGTCCGCGCATCTCAAGTTTGGGCAAACCTTCCTGGGTGAACTTGGGTGCGCCGTACTGATCGGTCACCTGAGCGATGTGGTACAGCTCATGCTCGACCAGTGCGCAGAAGTCAGCGTCAGAACATTGAGCGCAGTAGTCGGCAGCCAGCGTGATGATGTACGCCGGCACGTCGCCGAACCAATCAAGCATCTGCTGTTCCATCCGGGCCTTCTGCCAACCACCAGCGCGGAACGCTACCTGTTCGGCTTGACCGACCACCGAGCGCCCCTTCTTCGTGAATGCGGCAGACGCCCACATCACACGAATGTCCGCATCGATCAGATGGGCGTGGTCTTCGTTGTGGATGCTGCCGGTGTCGGCGAGGATTTCGGCTTGGAGCCATTCCCACACTTCTGGCGCGGGCGCCAGACGCATGCTTAGGTCAAGTTCAAGCAATGACGACGGGGGGCGCGGCCTGTCCATATCCCCTCCCTTCTAATGCAAGAAGCCCAGCTGGGTCGCTGGGCTCATTTCTACATGCGTGGGCCAGAACTGAACGAAGGCTTACGTTCTTCCTCCAGCTGTTCAAGGTGAGCAGCGAAGCCAAGTGCCTCGTCTTTCGAATAGAAGTACTTCATAACCGTACCGTTCGCCACAACTGCAAAGACCGTCTTTACGTCAGGGCCCTGCATGGTTTCCGGAATGTCTCCACCCGTGACAGGTTCTAAATATACCGACATCGTTTTTCTCGCTTTTTATGGAGGGATGCCGACAATACCATAGGGCCATCATGTGCCTTCAGCACTGCTCAGCTAAACCAACCCGCTGCCTCCGCTCCGCAGCCCCGGCAGAACACGGCACCGTTTGCTTGACTGCCCCGGCGCATGATGAAGAAATCTTCGGAGCCGCAGTTGCACTGGTAGCCCTGCTCTCCCTCACTTGGCCCGTACGGCCACTTGAATACTCCACGGTGAGAGCTGCAGGACGGGCATTCGAGATTGCGACATCCAGCGGGTGCCACAGCCACCCACTCATGCTTACAGTTCGAGCAGATGGCCTCGCCGGCAGAGTGCGGCGCCTCTGCTGGCTTGAACTCCAATACTTTGCCGGTCATGCCTTCACCATTTCGTGCGTCTGGGCGTGAGCCTGTCCGTGGAGGATTGCCACCACCAGCCCTTGAGGCAGTCCGGCGGACTTGGCGGCGTCGATGGCCTTGGCGATCGCGATATCCAGCTCGGTGACAGCCTTATTTATCTCAGGGCTCATCGGCAGCGCGTGGCGCAGGCGAGTTACGTTGGTCATTCCCTACTCCAGTGTCGCGACACAATTTGCACTTTCACGAAACGTGTCGCGACCTACTTGCTCTGACTGCGCTTGATCTGCGCGTCGACCTGGTCTGCGCAGGTGTCGAGCAGGTTGATGGCTTGGTTCTTCAGCTCCCAAAGCTGGCCGTTGTCGGCGAGGTCTTCATCAGCTACCCGCTCACATGGCACCAGCTCAGGGGGTTCGACTCTTACTGCCGCTGTCTTTGTTACCACTTGCGGCTTTACCGCGCAGGCCGTCAGGCAGAGGCTGAGCAGCCCAATCACGAACAGGCTTGCTGTTGCGTTTGAGTTCTTCAAAGTTCTTCTCCGCCTTTCTGGCTTTGGCCTGGCTGGCCTGTAACCGCTTGTTCAGGTCTTTCTGGTAATCGGCGTTGCGCTGGGCTTCGGCGCGCAGCGTGGTGATCGTGGCCTGGCTTTCGAGGTTGGCGTCGACCGCCTTCTTCTTCTCGCTGGCTTCGAATGCCACCTCCCCGCGAAGGGCGACGACTCGCGACTGCTGGATCCCTATGAGGAGCAGACCGACCAGGGCGATGATGATTGCAGCAGCGAAGGCCTTCATGCGGCATCCGCCTTGCGACCGAGGAATCGGGTCACCAGCTCGCGAATGGCTGTCACGCCGAGGAAGCCGATCGTGCCACCGGCAGCGACCGACAAACTGGAAGGCCAGGCCATCCACTCGATAATGCTGGACGCGACCAAGCTCAGCGATCCACAGATCAGCGCCTCGAACACAATCCGGCGCTTACTGGTTTCCTTCGCGTCGTACATGACTCGAAGCAACGATACGGTGATGGACATGATCACGCCCTGCCAGAGCGGATTGCTCAACGCCAGCCAGATCTTGGCCCATGTGTCTGGCTTGTCAGGCATGTTTGGCATCCGGGTTGCCTCCCCCTTGGGGAGATTGATAAATCCGGCGTCCGCTGCACTCCCAGCTCGGGGCAATGGGTGTGGGGAGCCGAAAACGAAAAAGGGTCTTGCGAGTGCAGAGGCCCTGAATAGGTGCGCTCGTCTTTCCGAGCTGTCGGCCAAAGACCATCCCAGCGTCGACGCCCCTTTGCATCGATCTCGCTGTTCCTGTCTCGCGCCACCCTGAAAGCATTGTGAGGTCAGGGTGCACGGGCTGCCGGCGTTGGTCCGTGCGTCGCACTATCCGGCTATCGACGTCCAGGCCTTCCCGAAGGCTGCCCTGGCTACAGGTGAATTCGAGTGCGGGTATCAAAGTGTTGGCACACGCTACAATCCACTTCAAATTCGATTGAGGTGAAACATGCAGCCGACACCATACTCAGTTTGCAGAACCTGCAGGCGACCGAGCTCCAAATTTTCCAACGAGACCTGCTCGGCAGATATTGGAGGCGGCAAGCGTTGCGGAGCCGCCCTCCATAGCATTGGTCCAAAAGATCTTCGTCCATGCGCGCGATGCGCCGGAACAGGTAGGGATGGTAGTGCGGTTTGTCAAACTTGCGCAGGGTTCGGATTGGAGTACTAAGCAGAAACGCGAAAGCCCGGCGCAGCGGCCGGGCTTCGAAGTAGTCGTGCGCTGGAGGTAAGTTGCGCAGTGTGGGAAAAGTACATCAAATTCCCCACCATGACAACACTTTTATGCTGCGTCCTCTGAATTTTCTGCGTGAATAACCTGCCAAACTGGCTGTTGTGCCTGAATATCCACTTCCTCGATGGCCTTTCGCAGGAAATTCCAGATGTCGAGCCAGTCGCGATCCCAGTGCTTGGGCTGGATAGCGATCCCGTACAGCTTCAACATGGCGTCAGACACTCGGGCCGGCCCCCACGCATCGCCGCCGTTCGCCTCGGCCTTGTAGGACTGCAGGGCACAGGTGATGAGGCAGTGGACCTTCGCCGCCTTGGCATCCGTCAGCGCACTGAAGTCGGTATCCGACCAGATCAGCTTCTCGGCGTTGAGCATGTGAACGACAGTCATGCACGGGTGGTAGAGGTAGTGCCCCAACTGCTGCACCTGGAATGGCAAGGACTCGATCGCCTTCTGGACCTTCCCCATCGTCACCAGGTGGGCGGCGCGATGTGTCGACCGGCCAATTGGCGTGCGGCGCGTCTCGGCGATGTGGATCTTCTGTCGCACGGCCTTGATGCGCTCTTCCTTGTCGTCGCCCTGGGCGGCGAAGATGATCTCTCGCAGCGCGGCCTTTTCCTTCCGGACGACAGTTGCGGACTTTGCCCGATCCGCCGCTGCCGCACTGATTGAGGCGTTCGACTCGTGCTGTGCGTCTGTCCAAGCTTGACGTGCGTTGATCAATTTCATGCTGCCTGCCCCTTTTTCAGTTCGCGGGTCTTGGCCCGGTATTCGGCCTTGATGGTTTTTATTTCGTCGACGGTGTACTTGCGGGGCTGATGAGGCCCTTCGAGCCAGGTCACGGTTTCGGCGCCGATGCGCTGTACCAGTCGGATGCGGTACTCGACCGCGTTACCGGACAGGTTGCGGTTGCACTTCACGCACTGGCGGTGGATGTTCAGGGGTTCGAAGCGCAGTTCCGGACAGGCTCCGACGGGTCGGTAGTGGCCAGCGTCCCAGCGGCTGCCAGTCATGAGGTCGTTATCGTTCGGCATTGAGTCGCAGCTGATGCACGGAAGGTGCGCGTCACGCAGGCGGACGTATTCGTTTACTGCGGCCTGGGCTTCGCGCAGGTGATCCGCCCTTGTCTTGAGCGCTTCCTTTCGGACTTTGATCTCGCGTCGACCGAGCTGGGCGATTGCCTTACTCGCTCTCTCGCTGTTCGCCGGCGCCATGGCCAGCGCACACTTCGGACTGCACACCGCCTGACCCAGGCGCTGCGGCGGGAAGCTGATGCCGCACGCTGGGTTCTTGCACTTCTTGGGCTTCGGGGCCTTCTGTTCCTTGATGGCGGTTCGCATCAATACCGCCCTCCCCACTTGTCCTGCTCGGTCCAGCGCACGTCATGCTCGGCGCCGAAGGCATGCATCAGCTCGAACAGATCGCTGAACCACTTCTGCGACTGCTTGCGGGTCGATACGGCCATGACGACGAAGCCACCGTCGAGGCCTGGCTCTGCGCGCTGCTTCTCCAGCGAGGCACTGAAAAGGCACTTCCAATCTTCACTGGTCAGCTTCTTGCCGTGCCAGACCACCTGCTCTGATACGTCCTTGAGCATTGCCCACATCTTGCGGTTGCAGATGTCCGGGCGCTTCTCGTCGCGGATCACCACCACCTTCGGCTTGGTCAGATCGATAGCGTGCAATGCACCGGCGAGGCGGTTGATATCGCTTCGGTCGCGGATTGTGTATTCGGGATTCATGGATTCTCGCTCCTACAGGCAGAGCGCTCTGGAACGGGCGTTTCAGCCGAAATTGGCCCTTGCTCGCTCCCACAGGAATTTGGTCGCCCGCTGCACATGGCGGCGTCGATCTCGGCGTCCACATCAGTGAACTCGGCATCAATCGGAAACCAGTCCCGAATCAACCAGATGAATGTCTGCTTGTCTCGCAGCCACTCGTACCGCTCAGCATTCTGGCGCAGCGCCTCGTTCTCTTTGATGAGTCGATTACGGACGCTGCAGGCCGTTGTATATGCCTCTTCGAATGCGGCAAGTCGCTCGTTCTCGACCAGCAGCTCCAGCGCTACCTCCTCCACGGTCTTCTCTCCGAGGAATTCCTGCAGCGCCTCGGTGTTGCGCTTCCAGTCTGCGCAGTCGGCACGGAATGATGCGGCTTCGGCCCACAGCAGCTTTTGGAGTTTCGTTTTGTCGATGGTCATGTCAGAAACCCTCCTTGCCGCGCTGAGACTCCCAATCGAACGGGACCACGATCATTCCGCCCTCGCGCAAACGGTCGACACAGCGGTCACCCATGGCGGCCGGCAACTGGCTGGCTTCGAGGTTGGAGATCACCACCGTCGGGCGCTCCTGCTCGTATCGGCCATTGATGATTGCGAACAGTGTCGTCAGCTCGAAGTCGCTCGGCTGTTCCTTGCTCACACCAACCTCGTCCAGCACCAGCAAATCGGGATCGATCAGGCTCGACAGAATCTCGGCCTCGCTGCGTTCGCTGTGCTTGTCGTACGTGGAGCGGATCGCCTGAAGGATTGCGCCGACAGTGCGGTACACCGCAGTGCGCGACGTGTTGTGCAGCAGCTCGTTGGCCATGCCAGCGCCGAGATGGGTTTTCCCGGTACCGGGCTTGCCGATCAGCACCATGCAGCGACCGGTCTTCAGGATCTCGTCGAAGATCTGCACGTAGTGCTGGCAGAACCGCAGTGCTTTGCGCTGGCCGTCGTTCTCGGCCTGGTAGTTGCCCAGGGTGCGAGTGGTGAAACGCTTCGGGATCAGCGCATCGCCCAGCTTGCGAGCGAGGGACATGCGCAGCTCCATCGCCTTGTTGGCCTGCTCGGCGGCTTCGGACTTCTCCCGGGCGATGCGAGTGCACTCAGGGCAGTTGCTTTTCAGCTCACGGCCCAGCACAGGAAAGACCCGCTGCTCGTAGGCGCCGTGGGTTTCGCACTCGGCTGGCTGGATGCGAGTGCCCGGCGGCAATTCGGGAGTGGTTTGGACTGGCTCAGAGCGCATAGCTGCCGTCCTCCCGCATTTTCAGGCCGGAGGTGTAATCGCGATCGGCAAAGCCGGTGTGACGGGATTGCGGGAACGGATGCACGTTGCTAGCGACCTTGCCCGGGAAGATGCCGGTCCAACCGTTGGAGATCGAGGTGGCGAGCACCTGGTCCGGCGCAGCATGACCCAGCAATGCCTTGGCCTGCTGCTCACAACTCTTGGCGGTCAGCGGCTTGCGGATTTCCTTGCGATGCTGGCACCAGTCGGCCCAAGCCTTTTCGGACACGTTCTCGGGCTTGGCAGTGAGCGGATCGAATTTGCCAGACTTCGCCGGTGCGCCAGCACCATGCTTTTGATCTTGCTCTTTCTTCTCTTCTCTTCTCTTCTCTTCTCTGGTCCGAGTTTTGTCCGCATCGCTTGCGGACACATTGCGGACAGAGTTGTTTTTGCGGTCGTTACGCTTGCGCTCGCTGTCGTTGGCCCGGCGCTTTGCACTGGCTCCGTTGTGCTCGTCAAAGCGGGGCATTACAAGGCTTCCGTCGTCCTGAATAGAAGCCCATTCCACCTCGATCATGGCCTGTGTGAAGCCCGGCCAGCCCACCACAGCGTCCATCGCATCGACGCTGTAACCGTGCAACACGCCGTCATCGGAATGGGTGTCGAAGATGCTCCAAGCAATGTGCAGTCCGCCAATGATCCGAAGTCTGTCCGCTTTCAAAGCGGACACCATGCGGAAAACTTTCGGATGTGTCTGAAGGTCGATTCGCATTTTGATCCAGTCCCCGGCCATTACGCGGCCCTCAGTGCTTTGTCATGGGTGAACAGCCCGTCCCACGTCTTCTTCATTGGCAGCTCGCCAGCTAGGTACAGGTCGTACAGGCGCACAGCGCCCTTCTTGAGCAGGACGGGCGTGAAGGAAACGAACGGCTCTTTGCCGTGGGGAGTGACTTCGTGCTGATGCTCGGTCATGTACTTGTCGCGGGCGTAAGACGCCACACGGAAGCGCAGGCCGGATTTGCTCTCGTTGTAGAGCCAGTTGCGACCTTCGAGAAACTTGCCCACCTGCATGACGTTGACCCCATTGAGGCCCTTGCAGAATTGGGTGTGGGTCATCCCTTCCTTGAACAGATTCTCCATGGAATGGATCTTGGAGGCCTGGGCTTCGACTTGGATCGACAGCTGCAGGCGCTGCTGCTCAGCCTCGAACGCGATCTGGATAAGATCCATGCGGGAGAGTTCGCGAGGCTGAGACAGGGCATTGATCTTGGAGACGACCGAGCGGCGAACTGCTTTCGATTCACGCATCGAGATCAGAAGGCACTGATCCTTGGTTAGCAGCAAAGCCTCAGAGGCTGGGCCACGCTGATTCCTTACTACGAAAGTTTCGTAGTATTCGCCGTCCAGCTCGTCGCGGCACCGCGCGGTGAAATCATTGCGACGAACTTCGCTTTCGCCAAATTCCTTTCGGGCCGCGTTGACCAGGTCGAGCAAGTCGAAGCTGCTCATTTTTTCACGCGACACGTTTTCACCGCTGCCAAATTGTGTCGCGACACTGGCCGGGGTATTGATCGTTTGGATTGATTGGTGCATGATTTGCTCCACAAGCGTTTTAAGAGAGCCGGGCTGCAATCCCGGCTTTTTTTCGTCCGAAGGAAAGTGATTGCCCCTTCTGTGTTCACAAAGAGTCCTAATCGAGGCCCTTTTTGTGTCCTACCAGCGAAAGCACAGGCGCTTTTCGCCGTACCTGTTTGAGCTGGGCTTGAAGCGCTAGCGACCTGCCCATCTCAAGGTATTCATCTGCCGCTCTTTCAAGGCTCCATCCGAGATCGACACTCAGCTGTCGAACCTCTTCCTGCACCTCCAGCGGCAGCATTTCGAATGTTGTTTCAGGCATAGGCCCTCCATAGGGGTCTTAAGCCGATTTATCCTGCTTGCTGGCCCCGTGGTGTTCTCGAAGAAGATCGGCGGCGCCCAGGCTGCGAGCCAGGTTCGCCAGCTCGTAGACGTAGGTCGCCAACTGCATGCCGGCCAAACGGGCTTCCATGCGCAACTTCCGAGCTTCCTCGGGCTTGTGACGGGTCTTGATCACTTCGCTACGTTTGTGGGCCGGGTTGTCAAAGGCCATACGGGTGATGCTCCTTGGTGATGGAAAAATGGTTATGCAGCGGATTTCTTCGGGTGGGCTTCGATGAGCAGCCACGCCGGATCGAACGGCTTGCCTTTTGCGGCAGCCAGATCGGCAATCTTTTTTGCGTAGTCGGTTTCGCCGGTGTACTCGGTGCGCGGCAAGGCGTCGGCCTCGAGCCACTTGTAGATAGCTCGCGGAGTCTTGCCGCAAGCCAGAGCTACAGACGGAACACCACCGGCGTCATCGATCGATTTCTTGAGCGGCCGCATATGGCCTCCGAGTTAAATATGAACTTGCGGTACATATTATGTCGGAACTGAAAGTACATGCAAGCGCATGCAACCATGTACCCATGGTTCAAATAGAAGATTTGCGCGCTGCGTTCGTCGCCCGCCTCAAAAAGGCGCTGGCAGAAAAAGACATCCCCGAATGGGGTGCTGGCGCTCGCCTTGCGAAAATGGCTGGCGTCACACCGAAAGCCACCAGCAAGTGGATGAACGGTGAGTCCATGCCTGGCGGCGCCAAGATGCTCGCCGTGGCCAATGCTCTTGGCGTGCGCGTTGAGTGGCTGGAGTATGGTCGGGGCGACATGCTGGAAGGCTCACCCCCTTCTCCCCTTGCGGATGAAAGAACTCCCCCTCGGAGCTTCGATCTTCGAAACGAGCCTGGTTATACGGGCGTGCTGCAGTTGACCGCTCGCGGATCAACCGGTGATGGTGATGACAACCCTCACGTCGAGATCCGCGGCGTCATGGCCTTCAAATCGTCATGGCTGCGCGCGAACAACCTCAATCAGCGATATCTCGACGTCATCTATGCGAAAGGTAACAGCATGGAGCCGACGATCAACGACGGCGACGTGCTGTTGGTGGATGAGTCCAAGATCGAACCGAAAGACGGCCAGATATTCGCCATGCAGAGCGCTACCAAAGGCACGATCGTGAAGCGCCTGGTGAAGTCCGATATCGAAGGTTGGATCATCCGTAGCGACAATTCGGATAAGGCGCGCTACGGCGACGAGATTTTGCGGGATGGCGAAATAAACGAAGTGCGGATCATTGGTCGCGTCGTGTGGCGCGGCGGGATGCTTTAGGAGGTCATATGACCCTCACCAATCCTAACCAAGAACTTAAGCGCGACCTTCAAGGCACCAGCTCAGACCTCAAGTGGTCAGCGGTCGAGCTTATGCGCATTGCCGAGCGTCTGAGCCTGGCCGGGAATGAGGCGGACGCTCAGGCAGTGATCAGGATCTGCGTAGTAATGCAGGCGGGGGAAGATCGGCTGGTGGGTTATGCGGATGAGGTGAAGGCAGGGAAAATTGTGCGGGAGCAGAACAAATAGCACGAGGCTTAGGCATGCTCGGATTCAGCATGCAGGATTCCGCCTTTTGCGGATAAATGGATACTCGGCGGTGCTATTCAATGGAAAATAAAACATCAGTTCCAACATTTCGTGCGTCGGACTTCTTAATCAAGGTCGGCGACTTCATTCGTTACTTGGAAGCGGTCGGAATGCGTCTTGAGTGTTCCCAGTGCGGCAAGGATGAGGGTTGGTCCTTGGATGCTGGAAACGATGCGAATGATGTAACAGAGGTTTCTATATACAAGATGCCTTTCTCCGAAGGCCTTGCTTTCCGTCCGGTGTGCGCGATGACTTGTAACCACTGCGGCTTCGTGCGGCAAGTTTCCGCTCGGAAAGTTGTCGCGTGGGTAAAGGACAATCCGAGTGGCTTGCTATGAGCTCATCTCGTTGGAGCGACAACGTGACCCCAATTCGCGGAGGCATTGAGCCATCTTCGAATGAGGCCCTAGACGAAAAACTCGAATTGCCCCAAGCTGAGTTTATGACAGACATTACCCGCGAAGAACTGAGCTCAACGTTATCCGCCATAGAAGAGCGGATGGATAAGCGTATCGATCGGATAGAGCACGAGTCAGAAAAGCGAGTGCTTGATTACAAGAGCGAGCTTGCCCTGCGTGACGATCAACTTCGCCGAGAGCTTGATCTGCGTCAGGAGTCGTTCCGAGCCGAGCAGGTATCCAGGGACGTCGCACTCTCAGAAAAATTCGCAGGATTCCTTGCTGCGCAGGCTGAGAGAGATAGGGCTTGGGAGAAAATCTCAGAAGCTCGCTTTGAGCGCATCGAGAAAGATGTATCCAGCATCAAAACCGACACCAAAAAGGTGTCTGAAGATGTGAACGGCATTAAGGTCACTATGGCCAAGTACCTTGGCGCTGCCGTCGTCATTGGAGCGTTGGCATCAGCGGCGCTCGGCGCGGCCGCGAAACACCTCCTTGGCTAATTAGCCCGCAGCGACGAGTCCGGCCCAGCGCCGGGCTTCTTGTTTTTGCCCTCCCCAATCTGATCCGTAGCCCGCCACTGAGCGGGCTTTTTCATGCCTGCGGAAAAAATATGTACTTTTGGTACTTGACTCAATGTGAACCATTGGTACATATTTAACCCATCGCAGCGACACAACCACTGCGAAGGGCCTCAACAGACCCGCCACACGACTGGTGAAGCCGCCAGATAGCAAGGGGTCAGCGAAAGTGACCTCCCAGCCCCGGAAAGCGGGACCGACTGGAACCAAGATCTTTGAAATAGAGAAGCATCCCAGCGCTGCGCCAGTAGCGAGTCGCTGGGGCGAGATATGCCGGCCCGTGACTCGCGGGCCGGATGCTCTCCAGGCGACCTTGGCAACAGGGTCTCATGGAAAGCAGGAGGGTTCATGCGAGAGATGACTCATCCCGAGCTATTGAGTCTCGCTCATTACGACCCTGACACCGGTGTGTTCACACGACTGGCTGATGGATACGTGATGGGCAAGCCAGACCGGAAAGGATATCTGCTGACTTGGCTGAAAGACTGGCGGTTCCGGTCGCACCGACTGGCATAGTTCTACATGACCGGCGCCTGGCCGACTCAGGAAATCGACCACATCAACGGCGACACCAGCGACAACCGATGGACAAACCTTCGGGAGTGCAGCCACCAGCAAAACAACCACAACCAGCCTCTTCGACGGAACAATAAATCCGGCGTGAAGGGAGTGCACCTGAACCGAAGGGGTAAATGGCAGGTGCAGGTTTGCCTCAACTACAAGATCCACCACGGCGGTTCCTATGAGCGGCTCGAGGATGCGGAGCGAGTAGCCAAGCAGCTTCGCGAGCGGCTACATGGGGAGTTCGCAAATCACGGATAAATCAACTGATGCACCTGGTGACGGGTGCATTGGGAAAACAACCGGAGAATCACGATGACGCGCAATGAACATGAAGAAATCGAAAGCTATGCACTTGCAGCAATGATTGGACTTATGTCCTTAGGCGGTGTGTCGCCTGAACTCATCCCAAGCAAGGCCTTCGATATCGCGGAGGCGTTCCAGCAAGAAAAGTTGAAGCGCATCGGCGAGAAGCCGCCTTACGACGCGTGACAACCAGCGCCACGACAGCCTGTCGTTAACTGCCCGATCCTCTCTATGAGAGCGCATCGGGGTGTGATCCGAATCCTGCCGCCAAGCAGCGAGCTTTCAAGCAGCGAAGCCCGAGCAATGAACAGGGCTGATGCAAAGATTGGCACCTGCCAGATCACACCCCGATGCGCAGCCACAATACAGCTACAGTTGCTGGTGCTACTTACTCCCACGCCTCCAATCAAGGAAATCACATGAAAGTTAAGGAAATGATCGCGAAGCTCCAAAAACTTGATCCAGAACTGACTCTGCTGGTTCTGTGCGAAGACCGCGACGTTCTGGAGAAGGGTCAAGGAATACGGATTTTTGAACCCGACTCGACTGACACCTTTTTCGCCAAGATGAGCCGCGATTCGAATCACAAGGCTAGGCTAGAAATCACCGCCGCCGGAGAGGGCCAAAAGCTGGCAAGCATCAACGTCACCACTGACTTCTAGTATCTCTAAAAACGACCTGCCGCCGTAAGCGGCTCCCATCCCCCGACACCACCCGAATGCATTCTCCTCCGCGCCCAACGGTAATCAGCGGGGCGGATGAGTGCATCCGAGTTTTGTTGGATCAACACCCGCCACCACGGAGGCGACCATGGCAACCAGCTATGCAGACAGTGCGCAGGCCCGACAGTGGGATCGGCGCTTTGATGAATGGGGGCGCCCGAAAGCGCCGAAGGTTGAAGACTTTCACGACTACGAAGCCGCAGCTCAAGAACTGACACAGCGTCAGGCGCTGATGGCAGCTCAAGAGTTGGTCGACCGCAAGGCGCGGGCCAAGCGAGTCGCGGCAGCGGTGGTCGCCTACGGCGAATTCTGGGGGCTCAAATGAACATCCAGCAGCGTGACCATCAAACGGCGGTGACCTGGATTGAGGGCGAGATCAGCAACATGATCCGCGACCTCGGCAAGCCCAACGCCAGCGCCGCAGCGACATCCTGCATCACCCTGGCCTTCATGCTTCGTGCCATTGACGACAACGAGCACCGTCACTATCGCGCACGCATCGACCAGATTTACGCCTCCTATAACGCCTCCGTCTCGCAAGGAGCTGCAGCATGACAACCCCTCTGGTGAAAACGCTGGGCGATGAGCAGCTCGAGGATATCGAGCGCCGCATTGCGATTCTCGGCTTCGGCCTGCCCTTCAATGAGGTGATCGGCCGCAAGCGCGAGGATCTGGTCGACAGCCTCCCGCAGCGCCTGTCGGTGACGATGAAAGGCGGACGCATCGCTGTGAGGGCTCGGCCATGAATCTCGTCTATTGGATTCTTGTTGTGATTCTGGTGGCCGGTGCAGGCGCCTACGGCATCGTGAAAGACGGCTCGGGCACTTGCCAGGTGCCGCGCTCCACTACCTACAACGTGTTCCGATGACCAGCCTTCAGCGGGCACGCCGCCTCCTGATTCGGCGCGGATCGTTTCGAGTTCTCGCGATTTACACCTTCCTGATGCTGCTCGGCGCCCTCGCCGACCGCATCACTCAATAAACAACACCACCACAAGCTGCGCTCGGCGCGGCAAGGAACCGTCATGTCCGCAAAAGCCCAACAAGCACCTTTGCAAGAGTCCATCGAAATGACCGCTGTAGCGCCAAAAGTAGCTGTCACCGATATCGCCGAATATCGGCCGCATGAAGAACAAATCGTCCGATTGGAAACGACCTACGCGAACCTCGTTGTCGACTGCTCTACAAGTGAGGGCTTGGCGAATGCGAAGGAAGTTCGCGTGGATATTCGCGATGTCCGCTACGCCTTGGCCAATACCACGAAAACGGCGCTGATTCCCTATCAACAGGCGGTTAAAGACGCGCAGGCTCGCGTCAACCAAGTGAAGGAATTCGGTGAGGCGTTGAAGGATCGCGTACTGGCGATCGAAGCGCCTGTAGACGAGGCAATCAAGGCCGAAGAAAAGCGCGCCGCTGACGCCAAGGCCGAACGCGAGCGTGTCGAGGCTGAGCGTGTCGACGCCATTCGGGCAAAAATCAATCGTTTCAGCTCCGTCGCTGCTGCATATGCAAGCCGCAGCGCTGCCGATGTTGCCAACGTCCTTCTGAGCGTCAAAGAGTCGGTAATCCTGCCAGACGAATACGCCGAGTTTGAAGCTGAAGCCACCATCGCCCGCGACAACGCTATTGATCAGCTTGAAGCGCTGCACCGGGCTGCTGTTGACCGCGAAGAGGCGGCAGCCAAGCTGCTGGCCCAACAAAAAGAGTTGGATGAACTGCGTGAGAAGCAACGCATCGCCGATGCTGAAGCAGAAGAGTTGCGCAAGCAGCGCGCCGAGGAAGATCGTCTGCGCTTGAAGAAGCAGCAGGATGAACTCGACCAGCAGCGCCGCGATATGGAAGCGCAACAACGCCAGCAGCGTGAGCAGCAAGAAGAACAGCAGCGCCAGCAGCGCGAACGTGATGCGCAGTATCAGCGTGACCAAGAAGAATTGGCTCGCCTGCGCGCACTGGCTGCAGCACCCGCTTCGGTTGCAGACGTCATCACGACACCCGCCGTTACCAACACATTGCCAGCAGGTGCAGTCGAAGTTGATTCGGCTCCAGCGGCTGACGAAGTCGCCGACTCGAACATGCCGAGCGCCGCCGAAGTGGTCGAGGTCGTGGCCATGGCCTTCTGCGTCACCAATGACGAAGCATCGGCCTGGCTGCGCGCCCTGTCGTTCTAACAAACTCTGAAATCACCCCGGAGGCCGGCCAAAGTCGTCGGCTATGGAGTTAGGAATGAACGCTCAAACCCAGATTGCTACCGTACCAATGGACACAAGCCCGACGGGCCTGATCCTCAATCGCGACAGCATGCAGTCGATGACTGAACTCGCGGGCATCATGGCCGGCGGCAAAACCACCCTGCCGAAGCATTTCCACGGCAACACTGCCGACTGCATGGCAGTGATCATGCAGTCCATGCAATGGGGAATGAACCCATTCCAAGTGGCGCAGAAGACTTTCATCGTCAACGGTGGACAACTGAGCTATGAAGCGCAGTTGGTCAATGCGGTTATCACCACGCGAGCGCCGACCCTTGATCGAATCCATTACGAGTGGTTTGGCGACTGGGACAAGATCATTGGCAACTTCCGTGAAATCGAAAGCAAAAAGCAAATGGATGATCACGGACAGCCGAAGAAATACCGCGTCCCAAACTGGAATATTAACGACGAGAAGGGGCTCGGCGTCCGCGTGTGGGCGACCTTCGTTGGCGAAGACGCTCCCCGCGAACTAACCACCTTGATGACTCAGGCTCGAACCCGAAACTCCACACTCTGGGCGGACGATCCTAAGCAGCAGATCGCATACCTGGCGCTCAAAAAATGGGCACGTCTGTATTGCCCCGACGTGATTTTGGGCGTGTACACCCGTGACGAGCTGGACGACGGCTACGCGCTTCCGGAAACGGATGTTACCCCACGATCTACCAACGAAAAGCCAGCAGATGTGGGAGCTGCGTCGGTTCCTCAGGGCGACGCCACCGACGCAACTGCGGACCTGTTCGAGCAGCTCAAAAAGATCGCTCAAGAACAAGGAATTGATGGCTACGAAAAAGCCTGGAAGGCACTGAAACCGCAGCAGCGTGGCGCAATTGGCGTGACACGTCACGGTGAGCTGAAGTCGATTGCACAGACAATTGAGGCAGAGTTTACAACCCTCAATGAAAGCTCGAGCGCCAGTGCTGACAACGATCCGCAGGACGGTAATCAATGAACGCCTCAGTAGACCTTCAGCGCACCGAGCAGTGGCATCAAGACCGCAGCGGGCGCCTCACGGCAAGCAGGTTCAAGGATGTGATTGCTTGGGGTGATCGTGACAAGCAAGGGAAGCGCAAGCCACTCGCGGCCCGCACCACTTACATGCGCGAGTTGGCCTTCGAGCGACTGGCCAACCGATCGAAGCATTCGGTCAGCAGCAAGTCGATGGCGTGGGGTACCGAGGTCGAGCAGTCGAGTCACGACTTTTACGAAATTCTGACCGGCAATACCGTCATCAAGTCGGGCTTCTTGGTTCATCCAAAATACGACTGGTTGGGCTGCTCTCCGGACGGCTTGATTGGCGAGGACGGCGGCATCGAGTCGAAGTGTCCATTCAATGAAGCCGTCCACGTTCGAACCTGGCTCGAAGGAATGCCCGACGAACACAAGCCTCAGGTTCAGGGCTGCATGTTCGTTACGGGCCGGGAATGGTGGGATTTCCTGTCGTTCGATCCGCGACAGGATGAAGACTGCCGCCTGTACATCGAGACCATCCAGCGCGATGACGAGTACATCGCGATGCTTCATCAAGAGCTGGTCCAGTTCAATTTGGAGCTTGGCCGGATGGTTGACGAAGTAGCGGACAGAGCGCGGGCGCAAGCCCATCGATTAGGAGCCTGAGCATGATCAGCAACAACCTCAACCTCGTCGAGCAGCACCGACCCGACGCCGAGTCGATCGCTGAACGAATCGCGCAGTACCTGGCCGCTGGCGGACGGATCGACCAACTGAAAAGCCCGCCGCGCAATCCGCTCCCGCCGCCCCGCTCGAAGAAAATAGACCCTGAAACGGTCCTCAAGCGTCGGCCGAAACCGATATCGGCGGCCGAACGCAAGGCTCTGCGCAAAATGGCGGACTCGCTATGAAGTCGAAACGCAAACCCAACAACGGTTTCGCCCGGGCTGAACGCAGTTGCCGGGCACTGCTGCGCACCAACCACGTCGCGGTGGTGAACATCGACCCCAGCGGCAGCCAGATCATGGCGAACTGGAAGAGTTGCCGGCAGATCCGCAGTCTGGCGATTGCCAACGCGATATTCGATTTCTCCTACCGCTGGACGATCTACATCGCCGCCATGTGTCGAGACGAGCGCGGTGCTGAGTACATCAAGTCGGTGGAGATCTCGCCCGAGGGCATCTACAAGGTCGAGCGCCTGACCGATGCCATCGAGCATTACTACCTGGAGCTGCGCAACAGCGCGAATCCGACTCATCTGGTCGCGTCAGGCTGGATCGCCATTCCCGACGTGATATCGATGGACGAAGCCCAAGCCGCGAAGCTGTTCTACGCCGCCGGCGCCTGGCATCAGGTGAAGGTCGCAGCGTGAGACGTTTTCGCACCCAACAACGCAAACGACAGACCTGGCTGGACTTGCCGGCCAGCGGAATTGAAGAGGTAGGCCATGGCCAAGAGCAATGCGCAATTGCAAAAGGACAAGCGAGCCAAGGAGAAGGCACTGCTCGATCGGATCGGCGCCGAGAAGCGATCGCTGATTGTTTCGAAAGCGCTTGATGACGCGCTTCAGGTGCTGGGCGAGCGCCACGGCTTCGAGGAATGGCAGGAGACGGTGTCGACCTTCATCATCAATCTGGCCGCAGCGCAGTCAGAAGACTCGGAACGCTTCGTGAGCATGTCGCGACCGGAATTGATTATTAAGGAAAAATGGTCGCGTCAGCTTGAGGCGTTTTCCGCTACCGGAGTTGAGGCTAGCTAGGAAGCATCTAAACACGCAAGTTTTCGAATAAGTGTCGATTATCTGGAAAGACCTCTGCAGGTATGGATAGATACCCGACCGCAAGAGACAAATACATTCTGTGATATCCGTCGAGCAGCCTGTATCGATGCGTGCTGCAAGGGTCGGTATTTGCGATGACGAATATTTGCGGAAGCTGACTCCCGCTTTGGAAGCCATCAAGGACGCTGATTCCTCTGGCATTATCAAGCCGTGGAACTCGACTGCGGATGACTGGGGCGATCTCAGTTAGGGGAATCAACAGCACACTTTCATTTGAGCGATCAAACTCGTAATGAGGGTGGTTCGGGACGAATTCCGCCATGCCATTTTCCCTGACGAATAGCATTGCGTCCTCAAGCTCGTCCATCAGCTTCTCCTTACCACTCCATGCTCGCCCCCTGTAAATACCTCAACCTAGATGAAATTGCCACCACCGGTCACGGAGGGCGGCGCCTGACTCAAGGAAGCGAAGGATCGGGTTCGTATGGCCCCATTACCTTGTTGATGTTCGGCCACACCATATAGGCCTTCCATATCTGATTGTCCCGAGAGCAGTAAACGAGGTATTCGCTATCGCTGCTGCGGCTGACACGGTAGCGATAAATTCCGCAACCTTTCACTTTTGCCTGAACCAGCGCGCCGGTTACCGCGTTGTTGAATTCATAGACCCATGGCGCCGGATACATTTCCTTCACCGATTCTGCGGAAGCGGCCATCGGTATGAGTGCGGCAAGCGCGATCATCAATCGCTTCAATATGAATCCCCTTCCGGCTCCATGCCGGGCCGAACACAAATACCCCACTTATCAGGGTTGCGCCACTTCGAACGGCAGGATGGTCGGAAATGGTCGGGCACTCGGCTTGCATCACTGATCAACCAGCCGCTTCGATCTCATCGCCGGAGCAGGCCACCCGACCAACTCACCCTTCACAGGAGGCTGCTGGGCGCGGCTCTGAAATACAGCGGTGTGGCTATCGACAATCGGGACCAGGTCGCGATCGTGCGTAGGTTGGAAGCGCTCACGCATCGCGGCGACATCGAATTTTTTGCCGACGTGCTCACCCAAGAAGCGCCGGCTGATTTTGTAACGTCCGCAGTTGAAGCACACAAGGTCGTCCCAATCGCCGTAGATGCCCTTGCGGTACGCTTCCCCCCAGCAGATCCAACACATACATCTCATAACTCGTCTCCTGATGCCCAGATAGATTCGGGCAAAACGGCGAGGGTTCACTGAGAAGTGTTGAACGAGCGTGTCACCTGTCGGCTGGATTACGCGCCGCTCGGCGCTTCAACGATTCGATGCGCCGACTCCATGTAGCTGGCCAGGTCGATCACCTCCCGAAGGAACACGACCACCTCCAGCTTCACTGCGTCATCCGGCAGCCCTATCCGTTTCAGCATCGCTTTAGCGTCCTCTTCGATAGCCGCCAGCGCATCTACATCGCTCTGCAACCTCATGTCGGCCTCCTGCCAGTGTGAGATTGCAGATAAATACCCCAGTTCTGCGAATCACGCGATCCCCATACTCAAAAAAACCAATCAGTGTAAAATCACTGGAAATAAATATTGGCGTATTTTGGCCAATGACTCATTGCAAGCATCAACACTTGAGTTCAAATTCAACTGATTAAGGGCAGGATTGTAATTCCCACCAGATATAATCTGCTCCCACAAACCTTTGATTATGGAAGCATTGAATCGAATATCAACAAAAGCCGATGTATTATCTGTTGATTCAAACCGAAGAACGTCAACTGATGCGAGCATTTGCTGACAGTCAGCCAAAGCTGCTATTGCTCTCGGCAGCAACTCTTTGGGATCATGTGGACCTCCGGAATGTGCGAGCTGGCTTATACGCTCGATTAGTCCGACACAAACTTCTGCGATCCCGAACGCCTTCACTAGGTAATCATCTTTCTCTTTCGCTTCATCTTCAATTTTTTGGCGCCGCTGTTCTCCAGCTATATATGTAGCCCCGAGTATAGCCGCAATTGAACCAATTGCCTGCACCCAACTAGCCAACTCGCTGCTGGATAGCTTAAGCAACGAAACAATAAAAACTAGAGCGATGGCCAGCACAATATTCTGGACAGACATCCATGGCTTAAAAAGGCTTTTACCGTAGTCGTTCAACACCCACCCCCTCATTCAAGCCGCCAAATATACCGGCAAGGATCCCCTATGTCCGCACAACAGAAGAAACACCCCTTCGATTTCAAAACTCAATACGGACTCGGCTTCAGCACTCAGGACGATGAGATCGTAGTCGACTTCTTCTGCGGTGGCGGCGGCGCCGGTACCGGCCTGGAGATGGGCCTGGGCCGTGCGGTGAATGTCGCGAAGAACCACAGCCCGCAAGCGATCAGCATGCACACTGTGAATCACCCGGGCGCTGTGCATTACACCACCGACGTGTTCCACGGTGACCCTGACACCGAGTGCGGCGGCAAGGCCGTTGGCTGGTTCCACATGTCCCCGGACTGCACGCACCACAGCCAAGCCGCCGGCGGACAGCCGCGCAAGCGCGAGATTCGCAATCTGTCGTGGATCGGCCTGAAGTGGGCCGGCAAGAAGAAGCCGCGCGTTATCAGTCTGGAAAACGTGAAACAGATCCTCCAGTGGGGGCCGCTGATCGCCAAGCGCTGCAAGTCGACCGGCCGCGTGATGAAGCTGGGCGGTGCCATCGCCGAGCCTGGCGAAGTCGTGCCGGTCCACCAGCAGTTCCTGGTGCCTGACCCGAAACGCCGCGGGCAAACGTGGGCGGTGTTCGTCGCCGAGCTGCAACGCCTGGGCTACGCCGTTGAATGGCGGGTCATCAAGGCCTGCGACTTCGGCGCGCCGACCAGCCGCGAGCGACTGTTCATGATCGCCCGTTGCGACGGCCAGCCGATCATGTGGCCAGAGCCAACCCACGCGAAGAACCCGGCCAAGGGCCAAAAGAAGTGGCGCACCGCCGCCGAGTGCATCGACTGGACCATCCCGAGCAAAAGCATTTTCGACCGGGCAAAACCGCTGGCACCGGCAACCCTGCGCCGAATCGCCAAGGGCATGAAGAAGTTCGTGATTGATGCTGCTGACCCATTCATCGTGCCGATCGCGAACTGGTCCGGCGAAAGTGTCCAGTCTGCGCATGATCCACTGCGCACCGTGACGTCTTGGCCACGCGGCGGATCGTTCGCCATGGCGAGCCCGATCATCGCGCCAGCAACGCATCAGGGCAGCGACCGCGTAAACGATCCACACGCCCCGCTGCCGACGGTTACCTGCGCGAATCGCGGCGAGCTGACGATGATCAGTCCGGTGCTGGTCGGTGCCGGTGGCCCGGTATATGCCGGAAATCCGGTAGCTGCGGATAAGCCTCTCGGCACCTTGATGACGCGTGGTCACCGCGCGCTCGCCGCCGCGCACTTGGTCAAGTTCCGGTTTGCCGACGAAGGCAAGGCGCTCGACGAGCCGCTGCCGACCATCACCAGCGGCGGCGACTACAAGCGCCCGGCCGGTGCCGCGCACGCCATGGGTATCTCAACCGTGTTCATGGCCCAGATGAACGGCGGGTTCAACACCACCGACGCCAAGAGCGTCGTCGATCCGATGACCACGGTGACCAACACCGGAAGCCAGCAGCATCTGGTGACGGCGACACTGGTGACCAACACCACAGGGCACGCCCCTTCAAGCCTCAATGGACCGGTGCCCACGGTCACTACCGGTCAGCACCACGCATTGGTCACCGCCTTCATGGAACGCCAGTTCGGCGCCAGCGTCGGCCAAGGTGTAGACGAGCCGGCGCCGACCATCACAGCCGGCGGCGGTGGCAAGAGCTCGCTGGTCGAGCTGCAGCTCTCGCCAGAGGTTGAAGCCGGCGCGCTACGGGTGGCCGCATTCCTGATCAGCTACTACGGCACCGAGAACATGAGCGCCGCCGACGCGCCAGCGCCAACGATCACCACCAAGGATCGCCTCGGGCTGGTAACCGTCACCATCAAGGGCACGCCTTACGTGATCGTCGACATCTGCCTGCGGATGCTGCAACCGGCAGAGCTGTACAAGGCTCAAGGCTTCCCCGCCGACTACATCATCACCCACGGCGCCGACGGCAAGCCGTTCACCAAGACCCAGCAGGTGCACATGTGCGGCAACAGCGTCAGCCCTCCGCCGATGGCTGCACTGGCACGGGCCAATGACCCGTGGCGCGCCGCCGAACGACAAGCCGAAGCCGCGTAACCCAGCCTCCAACTCCGCGGCAAGGGGAACCAGCGCCATGAAATCAACCGATCTTATGAGCTAGGGCAGCACCTTAATGCAGCATCAGCCGTCCAGTGATATTGCTATCGATCAGCGGGATGATCCCGCTGCCCTGCTGGTCGGCCAGCCACCGCCGTGACAGATAAATATCAAACTTCAGGATGTTTCGTTTAAGCAGTTCTGTTGCGGTTCCAGTAATCCGGTACCGCCCGCACTCTGGGCACGGAATTTCCTCGCTGTCTGGCAGCACAACTGGTGCAACGCTATTTCCGCAGATGTAGCAGCTCATGGCGATCCTTCTTGGGTAATCGCGGAACTGTACCTGATCCATTGAACTCACTCCACCGCCCGGGTATGGCCCGGCATAGGACTCGCATGCTCGGAAATCATGACTACCTCAAAGAATTGTTGAGCTACGACCCTGTCAGCGGGCTGTTCAGATGGCGCGTGGACCAAGGCAGCGCGAAGGCTGGATCACTCGCATCAACCGTGGCTACCAACGGTTACCTGGTTGTGATGGTCGACAAAAAGTATCAGAGCCTTCACCGCTTGGCCTTTGCCTTCATGGAGCAAGAGGTGCCAGAGAGTGTCGACCACATCAACGGGAATCGCACAGATAACCGGTGGATAAATCTTCGGTCGGCGACTTCCATCGAAAACGCGCGAAACCAGAGGCTCCACAGCACGAACTCAACCGGGTTGCCCGGCGTGATGTGGGATCAACGTTCACGGTGGCGAGCTTACGGCTACCTCGGCGGACGCTACTTGGCGCTCGGTCGATACCAATCTCTGCTCGATGCGGCAGCAGCCCGCAAGTCATTCGAAAGCCTTCATGGCTATCACTTCAACCACGGGAAATAGCCCCATGCCCACAGAAAACATCCGCAAGGTAGTCACCGACTCTCTGGTCGGGATGATCTCCGCCGTAACATCGATGACCCCGCCGGCGAACGAACCGTTGCCCGACTTCATTCAAAGCCCGATTGACCGTGCGGTCGAGCGAATCAGCGCCGCACTTGCACCAGGCGTGACGGCCGCGTGCTCTCGTATCAACCGTGTGTACTTGGCCGGGCCGATGACTGGCTTCGAAGACTTCAACTTCCCCGCCTTCAACAAGATGGCCGCCGATCTGCGCGCCCGTGGATACGTCGTGGAAAACCCGGCAGAGCACGGCGTCGTCGACGGCGCGGACTGGGCCGACTACATGGCCTACGACCTGACCCGCCTCGGCCTCTGCGGCCAGGTCGCGGTGCTGCCCGGCTGGCACTCTTCAAGCGGCGCCCGCCTCGAAGTGCTGATCGCTGAACGCCTCGGCATGAAGGTTGTGAATGCCCATGATCTGGTATCGATGGAGATTGCAGGATGAACAGTCAGTGGAAACTGGTGCCGGTTGAACCTACGCAATCAATTCTTGACGCGATGACGACCGAGCGGAAGAAAGGGAATGGCGTCTTGCAAATGTGGTTCGAGGCCATGGCCGCAGCCCCCGCACCGCCTGAAGCACATGAGGCGGCGTGCGATCACGAATGGACTGACGACGGCGAGTTCTTGCTGGTCTGCACAAAATGCGGATCCCAAGAAAACCACGATCCGAAATGGCGCGACATGGAAAGCGCTCCAAAGGATGGAACGCTGGTTCGCCTGCTGGTCAGCTTCGATGAGCATTCGACTGAAGATGCTGACGAGGCTCCGACCATTGGCGCGAACAACTTCGACCACGACGGCGAGGACGTTTGGCGATTCGCAGGATGGTGCTGGACTCACGACCACTTCACGCAGGGCGTCGGCACACCTGTTGGTTGGCTGCCGATGATCGAGGCCAGCGCCAGCACTGCCAAACTCGACCGACTCACCGCCGAGCGTGACGCACTGCAGCAGCGCCTGAACGCACCGGATCAGCGGATTGATGAGCTGGAAAGTTGCCAAAAGCTCAGTAAAGAAGCGCGGCATAAAGCTGCGCTACCTCGCTCTAGCTAACCACGCGACCTGCGGGATCAATTACACGGGCAAACGGATACTTTTCACGAAGTCGAGCCAACTCCTGCATGCAACCCATTTCAGATCCGTACGTTTTCGTTTGCCACTGCTGAGTTGCTGAAGATTTGTACTGAGCTTGATAGTTGGATGACATTGCAATTCCCTCGGCTAAAAAACTCATATAGCACAAAGCCACCTTCAGTTACATCTACTTCCCCTTCAAAGTCAGCCGCTATTTCGATGACGCTGACTTACGACTCGCACTTCCAGCAGTAGCCAACTGACGAGCTCGGCCTACGCCCCAAGCCATAGCTCTGGTCATCGATTCACCCGGCCTTGGGTTAACCGTTTCTTCATGCAACGCCATGCCACCTGCAGCATAAACACCGATGAACATTTGAGTTTCGCCGGTACGCGATAGCCTGACCTGCACGTCGATGTGAGTTCCATTACTGAGAGTTTCATCATGTGTTCGGTTGTGGATCTCGGGATCTGCCCAAGCCCAGAAGATGTCGCCGCGAAGCCTCATACCGCCCTCCTGCCTGTTCCTTGATAGGGGCTTAAAACTCCTCCAAAGATAGACCTGATCGAACGAAGCGCAACGGCGCCGAAGCGGTTACGGACGGCTGGTTTCAATACCTGTACGGCTCCAATTCCCTTGTACATATTTTAGCCGCTATAGCGGCAAGGACGAAGTCATGTCTGAAGAAAAAGTCGTGATGTACGAATCCCCCGAAGCCGCCAGCATTCAGACCCTCACTGGCTGGGTCGCAGCCGATGGCCGCTTCTGGGGCAACGATGAACACATGGCTCGCTGGTGCGGCGCCACTCACCGCCGGTGCGAGAAGAATCCAGGTCATCCAATCCACGAGATCCGGAGCTACTGCCGCCAGTGCTACGAAGAAAGTCGTCTGGCGAAGTTTGCATCGATGCCGATCAAGGATTGGGCAGGCGAGCCGCTGGTCATTTTCGATGATGAAAAATATTTTTTCGACGAAGACAGCCTGCGTGATTACCTGATCGACAGCGATATTGATCTGGCAGACCAAAAGCTCTGCATCTGCGAGCCGAACATGCCGCGCGAACTAGACCCGTCCGACATATTTGTTGACGACCTTCCCGAGGATGGCGAAATCCGAGATCAGCAGCTTGTCGCGGCGTTCGAACTGTTGAACGAGATGATCCGTCAGTCCGAACCGCTGTCGTGGTCGGAGGGCAAGTTCGCAGCACGCCTTCCGCAATCGCTCATCGACGAGGTCACAGCTGCGAGATCCGCGCCATGATCACCAAGTGCTTACTCGGCTGCACCCTCTTCTTCTGGCTTCCATTGGTACTGACCATAAAGGCGGTGATCGGATGAATCGCATGGTCAGCGTCCGCACAGAGGAACTGACCGGCCCGGCGCTGGACTGGGCAATCAACGCGATCGAGGGTGATCAGCAGCCCGGTACCGGTCAGATGGATCTATTCCCCCTGCCCGACGCCGAGCAACTGATCACGAAGTACGGCGTCTGGGTCGACGTTGGCCACCGGCACCCATGGCTGGCCGACGCGACAAACGACCCGTTCAACCGCCAGCCCGGCGAAACCCGAACCATCGCAGTGTTCCGCGCCGTGGTCTTCGCCAAGCGCGGCTCCTCGGTGAAAGTCCCCGCCGAACTGATCCAGCAATAACCCCAACCACTCCACAGCCTGCCGGTGTAAGGCGGGCGAGGTGCACGCATGTTTATTTGTGCAGAAACCAAGATCGGGCGGTGCAAATCGCTCGGCGATCAGGTGCGCGTTATGGCGCTCCGCCTCGGTGGCGGGTGGAGCCAAGCCCGCGAGGATCTGGCGAAGGAGGCCGAGCAGTGGTTTGGCCGCGAACCGGTCACCACGAAACAGGAATGGCGCGCCATCCGCGCCGAAGTCTTCCGAACCGAATAACCACCTTCTGCCACCGCGCGCGGCATGGAGCATCACAATGGCAAATCGTAGCGCGGCTCAGGTCGCGCCCATCCTCCCGCGCTTCATTCGCGCCGGCGAGGCATACGGCTACCTCGGCATGTGCCGGGAAGAATTCAACAAAACAGTGCGCCCGAACGTCCGCGAGTTCCCGATCGGGAAACAGGGGGTCGGCTTCGACCGTCTCGAGCTGGACGAGTGGGCCGACCGTTACATCGAGTCGATGGCAATTGAAAAGGCCGCCAATCAGGACAACAATCGCCCTCGCAGCGAGCGCCAGGGCAAGAAGAAAGGAGCAACGCCGTGGCCCAAAAAGCAATCACCGGCCTCCAGCAAATGCCGAACGGCATCTGGAAGATCGACAAAAAGTACAGAGGAGAACGAATTCAAGAGAGTACTGGCACTTGTAACCGCGCCGAAGCAGAGCAGTACCTGATTCACAAGCTGGAGCAGTTGCGCCAGCAGAAGGTGTACGGCGTCCGGCGAGTCAGGACGTGGCGGGAGGCGGCGACTCGCTTCCTGCTGGAAGTGAAGGATCAGGCTTCAATCCACATCTCGGCCACCTATATGGAGCAGCTCGACCCGTTTATTGGCGATATGCCGCTGACCCACATCGATGACGATGCCCTCGCGCCATACATCCAGTCGAAGCTGAATCCAGCGGTTGGGAAGCCTGTAACGAACCGAACAGTGAATATCGCGCTTCAGCGGGTCATCCGTGTGCTGAACCTCTGCGCGCGAAAGTGGCGAGACGAGGAGCGACGGCCGCTGCTGGACGTGGTGCCGATGATTTCCCTGCTGGACGAGAAGACGAACAGCCGGAAGCCCTACCCGCTTTCATGGGAAGAGCAGTCGATCCTGTTCGCCGAACTCCCGGCGCACCTTCAGACCATGGCCCTGTTCAAGGTCAATACAGGTTGCCGGGAGCAGGAGGTTTGCAAGCTGCAGTGGAATTGGGAAATTGCGGTACCGGAGCTGGGAACGAGCGTGTTCCTGATACCGGCGGGATTTGGCGGAAGGAGCGCCAGGTCTGGCGTGAAGAACCGAGACGAACGTCTGGTGGTGATGAATGACGTTGCCAAGTCAGTGATCGAGAAGCAGCGCGGCAAGCATCCGCTCTACGTCTTCCCGTTTGGCAAGCCAGATGGTGATGGGAATGAAACGACGGTTCACCGCATGAATGACTCGGCCTGGAAGAAGGCGCGGATCCGAGCGGCGAAGAAGTGGCAGGAGAAATTCTTGCGGCCGGCACATGACGGCTTTGCCAGAATCCGAATTCACGACTTGAAGCACACCTTTGGGAGAAGGCTGCGTGCTGCCAGCGTGACTGAGGAGGATCGCAAAGCGTTGCTTGGTCACAAGAACGGGAGCATCACCAGCCACTACTCGGCAGCGGAATTGGATCAGCTCATTGCGGCGGCAAATAAGGTATCAGCAACCGACTCGCGCGCACCAGCGCTGACGATTCTGAAAAGGAGGGAAGCATGATCGAAAATGCCAAGGTCACTCGGAAAGTCACTATGGCAGAAACAACAAAGCCGCTCGAAAGCGGCTAAGCCATTGAATTATATGGTCGGGACGGAGTGATTCGAACACTCGACCCCTAGCACCCCATGCTAGTGCGCTACCGGACTGCGCTACGCCCCGACTGATGTTGCATCTCGCTCTTCACCTCGAAGAGCGCTCAAGAATATATCGCAAGCTTTTGAAAACTGGAAGTATTCAAACGCCGCTTTTTATTTCTTGAGCACCACCAGGACATCTTCCAATTCGGCAATCATCTGCCGAATCATCTGTTTGTACTGGGTGGTATCGTCTTTGGCTTCGTCGCCGGACAGACGCAGACGTGCGCCGCCGATGGTGAAACCCTGATCGTAAAGGAGCGCGCGGATCTGCCGGATCATCAGCACGTCCTGGCGCTGATAATACCGGCGGTTCCCGCGGCGTTTGACGGGGTTGAGCTGAGGAAACTCCTGCTCCCAATAGCGCAGCACGTGTGGCTTTACGGCACACAGCTCGCTGACTTCACCAATGGTGAAGTAGCGTTTGCCCGGGATGACGGGTAGTTCGTCGTTATGACTTGGTTCCAGCATAAGCCTCAACTCGGGCCTTCAACTTCTGCCCTGGACGAAAGGTGACCACACGGCGAGCCGTGATCGGGATTTCTTCCCCCGTTTTCGGGTTGCGGCCAGGCCGCTGGCGTTTGTCCCGAAGGTCGAAATTGCCGAAACCGGACAATTTGACCTGCTCGTTGTCTTCAAGAGCGTGCCTGATTTCCTCGAAAAACAGTTCTACCAATTCCTTGGCTTCCCGCTTGTTCAGGCCCAGCTCTTCATACAGACGTTCCGCCATCTCAGCTTTCGTCAAAGCCCCCATACGTCACTTCCTTAACGTGGCGTTCAACCTTTGTTCGAGCGAGGTGAGGATATTTTGCGTCGTCGAATTCACCTCATCGTCATTAAGAGTGCGCGATGGATGCTGCCAGGTCAAGCCAACTGCAAGGCTTTTTCTATCAGGATCAATACCTTTACCCTGATACACGTCAAACAGCCTGAGCTCTGTGAGCCATTCGCCTGCATTTTCACGGATTACGTCCAGTACAGCCGAGGCCGCGACGTCTTTGTGCGCGATCAGTGCAAGGTCACGACGCACTTCAGGAAAGCGCGACAACTCGTGGAATTTCGGCATTTTACCGAGCGCCACTTCAGCCAGAACCAGCTCGAAGACGAACACCGGACGATCCAGCCCCAAGGCTTTCGACAATTCTGGGTGGATCGCACCAATGAAGCCTACTTCGCGACCTTCACGCTCGATGCGCGCGGTCTGACCCGGATGCAGCGCCGGGTGCTTGCCCGGAGCAAAGGTGAACGAATCCAGGGCACCGGCGAAACCCAGTACCGCTTCCACGTCAGCCTTGACGTCGAAGAAGTCGACGGTGTCGCGACCCTGCGCCCAGCCTTCCGGCAAGCGGCTGCCGCAAACAACCCCGGCCAGCATAGGCTCTTGCTTCAAGCCTTCAAGCTGACCAACGAAGCGCAGGCCGCTCTCGAACAGACGCACGCGATCCTGCTGACGATTGAGGTTGTGCTGCAGCGCTTTGACCAGACCTGGCCACAGCGACGAACGCATGGCCGCCATGTCATTGGAGATAGGGTTGGCCAGCAACAGCGGCTCGACGCCTGGATTGAACAGTTCGAACTGACGCGGATCGATGAAGCTGTAAGTGATCGCTTCCTGATAACCACGAGCAACCAGCAGACGACGCAGCTCAGGCAGATCACTACGCGCTTCGGCCTTGGCTTGTGGCGCCAGACGCGCTTGCGGGTAGCGAACCGGCAGACGGTTGTAACCGTACAGGCGAGCCAGCTCTTCGATCAGGTCGACTTCCAGGCTGATATCGAAGCGGTGGCTTGGCACTTCAACGCGCCATTGGCCTTCGCCATCAGCGGTAATGCTCAGGCCCAAGGCACTGAGCAGACGCTCGACCTGTGCCGAATCCATCTCCATGCCGAGCATCTGAGTGATGCGCTGAGCGCGCAGAGTGATCGGTGCAATCGATGGCAGATGTTGCTCGCTGACGGTCTCGATGATCGGACCAGCTTCGCCGCCAGTGATTTCCAGCAGCAGGCCAGTGGCGCGCTCCATGGCTTCACGTGCCAGCTGCCAGTCAACGCCACGCTCGTAGCGATGCGAAGCGTCGGTATGCAAGCCGTAAGAACGTGCCTTGCCGGCAACCGCAATCTGATCGAAGAACGCAGATTCGAGGAACACATCACGGGTGGTCGCGGAAACACCGCTGTGCTCGCCACCCATGACACCGGCGATCGCCAGTGCACGAGTGTGGTCAGCGATGACCAGCGTATCGCTACGCAGGCTGACTTCCTGACCATCAAGCAGAACCAGCTTCTCGCCCTCTTCAGCCATGCGCACACGAATGCCGCCATTGATTTCGGCGAGATCGAAAGCGTGCAGCGGTTGGCCGAGCTCGAGCATCACGTAGTTGGTGATGTCGACGGCAGCGTCGATGCTGCGCACGTCGGCGCGACGCAGACGCTCAACCATCCACAGCGGGGTTGGCTTGGACAGGTCGACGTTACGGATGACCCGACCCAAGTAACGTGGGCAGGCGGCTGGGGCCAGCACCTCGACCGAACGGACTTCGTCGTGTACCGCTGCAACCGCAGCCACCACAGGACGGGTTACCGGCACGGCGTACAGCGCGCCGACTTCACGAGCCAGACCGGCCAGGGACAGGCAGTCGCCACGGTTCGGGGTCAGGTCGACCTCGATGCTGGCGTCTTCCAGATCCAGATACACACGGAAATCTTCGCCCACCGGCGCATCGGCCGGCAGCTCCATCAGACCGTCGTTGCCCTCACCGACCTGCAGCTCTGCCTGCGAGCACAGCATGCCGTTGGACTCGACGCCACGCAGCTTGGCCTTCTTGATCTTGAAGTCGCCCGGCAGCTCTGCGCCGATCATGGCGAACGGAATCTTCAGGCCCGGGCGCACGTTTGGCGCTCCGCACACGACCTGGAAGGTTTCCGCGCCATTGCTGACCTGGCACACGCGCAATTTGTCGGCATCCGGGTGTTGCTCGGTACTCAGCACCTCGCCCACCACCACGCCACTGAATACACCGGCGGCCGGCGTAACGCTATCGACCTCAAGACCGGCCATCGACAGACGAGCAACCAGCTCATCGCGATCTACCTGCGGGCTAACCCAGCCACGCAGCCATTGTTCACTGAATTTCATCCTGCTCTCCTAAGAATTCGTTACGACTAGCGAAATTGCGCGAGGAACCGCAAGTCGTTGTCGAAGAACAGACGCAAGT
>Ga0209281_1000449_pt1 | contig 58884 bp, 48 predicted proteins | sample MedtruBG_FD_187514 | JGI IMG/M metagenome (GOLD analysis project Ga0209281, IMG submission 187514) | Root nodule microbial communities of legume samples collected from California, USA - Medicago truncatula BG (SPAdes) (version 2) | ecosystem: Host-associated > Plants > Roots > Nodule | place... | reverse complement strand
TGGACGAGATCTGCCACAGGAGCCGTTAAGCAAGAACTTTGGAAACTGTATTTATGGATGTGATATTTGCCAAGATGCATGCCCTATGAACAAAGGAAAATGGAAAAGTGAAGAAGAATTTCCTGGCCTTGAAGAATTATCTTACTCATTAACGCCAGAGAATATTTTGAATATGGAAGAAGATTTTTATCGAGAGAAAGTTCAGCCAAAATTTTTCTACTTATCAGCAGAAGAACTTTGGAAATGGAAAGTGGATGTATTGTGTTATATGCGTAATAACTATAATGAAAGTTATAAGTCGCTTATTCTAAATGCATGCAATAATGAAAATAATAAAATAAGTGAAATGGCGTGCTCAATTTGCGAAGAACTTTGTTTACAATGATTTTTTGCAAATAAGAGAAGTTCCAAATTTATGATATAAATACTCTAAGCAATAAAACACTCAACCTAAAAGTGTATCACTTATTTAGGCTGAGTGTTTTTTGAATCTAGTTAATATACAATATGGAAAAATATTATATAGCGAGAATAATATTAAATAAATGATGTTTTGAACATGTCATTTACAACTTATTTAAAGTGAAATATTTATTTTAAGAAGATATATGATGAGTTATAATTAAAATAATAAATAGCAAGAATTTAGAGTATAAAATAGAAATGCAGCAAAATCCACTTGTTAAATATTAAGAGAAATTTTAAGGAAGCATTAGTGTATATGTTATCTAATAGCAAAGAAATCAAATGAATAAGTAAGTTTTGTGGTATGTAATATATTGGAGTTTATTGAATAAAAAGGAGATAAGGAATAATGACATTACAACAGTTAAGATATGTAGTAACCGTTGCTGATAAGGGGACAATTAGTGAAGCAGCTAAGGAATTATTCATTTCTCAGCCAACAATTACTAATGCTATTAAAGACCTAGAAAAGGAAATGCATATTACTATATTTAATAGAACGAATAAAGGTATTGTAGTTTCAAATGTAGGTAATGAATTTCTTGCCTATGCAAGGCAGGTACTTGAACAGACGAATTTATTAGAAGAAAAATTCTTGAACGTAAAGAAACAACGCCCGAGATTTTCTGTTTCTACTCAACATTATTCATTTGCTGTAAATGCATTTGTGGATGTAATTCGTGAATTTGGCGGGAATCAATATGATTTTACTCTCAGGGAAACTCAGACATATGAGATTATTGAGGATGTAAGCAGAATGAAAAGTGAAGTAGGAATTCTATATACTTCTTCTAAAAATGAAGAAGTAATTATGAAGATTATTAAGCAAAAAGATTTGGAGTTTAAAGAACTTTTTGTGGCAGTACCTCATGTATTTATTAGCTCAAAGCATCCATTAGCTAATAGAGAAGAAATTACATTAGAAGAACTAGAGGAGTATCCATATCTTTCGTTTGAGCAAGGGGATTATAATTCTTTTTATTTTTCAGAAGAAATCCTTAGTACTCTTGACCGTAATAAAAATATTAAGGTAAGGGATAGAGCAACCTTATTTAATCTTGCGGTTGGATTAAATGGATATACAGTAAGTACAGGGGTAATCAGTAAGGAATTGAATGGGGAAAATATAATAGCCAGGCCACTTAAGGTAGATGAATATATGCGTATTGGAGCAATTAAGCAAAAGGAAATGCCACTTAGCAGGTATGGAAATGCCTATATGGATGCATTGAAAAAGCATGTATTTAAATACGTTAAGTAGAAGCGTATTTTTACATTGTATACTAAAGATCTTTTGATACATTTTGTTGTTTAGTGATACAAAAGTTTGATATAAGTTTAAATTGAGAATGTGTATTGGATATAGCTTTAAGCTATACCCAATATACATTTTTTTATATTTTTCAAGGTAATAAAAGTAGTTTATACTAATACCATAATAGAAGTTAGGCACATGAAAATAAATAATAATAGTAGGAGATGAGGAATATGAAGGGAAATGCACCTTTTAAATATGATATTGTAGGAAGTTTTTTAAGACCTGACTATTTAAAGCAGGCAAGAGAAGAGCATGCAAATGGAAACCTTAAAGCTGAAGAATTAAAAAAAGTTGAAGATGAGGCAATTACAGATTTAATTACAAAACAGAAAGCAGTTGGGCTTCAAGTTATAACAGACGGAGAATTTAGAAGAAGTTCATGGCATCTTGATTTTATGTGGGCATTTAATGGTGTTGACCATGAAAAGACAAAGAATGGAATTCCATTTCGTGGGGAGCCAGCGTTAATTGATGATACATTCCTTACGGGAAAAGTATCTATTGATAATCACCCATTTGTAGAACATTTTAAGTTTGTAAAGCAATTTGAAGATGAGAATACTGTTGCACGTCAAACAATACCAGCACCGGCACAGTTTCTATTTCAGATGATCACACCAGACAATATAGAAAGAACAAAATCAATTTATCCAAATGAGGAAGATTTGATTCAAGATGTTGCTATAGGCTATAAAAAAGTAATACAAGATTTATATGCAGCAGGCTGCAGAAATATCCAGTTTGATGACTGTACATGGGGTGTATGCGTTGACCCAAATGCTTGCTTTATCTTCGGAACTGATGAAGAAGGGTTACAGCAAATTATTGAAAAATTAATCAGAATTAATAATCTTGCTATTGAAGACAAGCCAGAAGACCTTGTAATTAATACACATATCTGCCGCGGGAATTTTCACTCTACATGGGCTTGCCAAGGAGGTTATGATCGTGTAGCAAAAGACCTTTTTGAAAAAGAGAATGTAAATGCATTTTATTTAGAATTTGATGATGAACGTTCTGGAGATTTTAAACCACTTCAATATGTAAGTGAAGATAAGAAAGTTGTATTAGGACTAATCACAACAAAATCTCCTGTGCTAGAGGATAAAAATTATATAATTGAACGCATTCATGAAGCAGAAAAATATATCCCACTGGATCGTTTATCTCTTAGTCCTCAGTGTGGATTTGCATCTACAGAAGAAGGAAATAAAATTACAGAGGAAGAACAATGGGCAAAATTGAGATTGGTGCAGGAAATAGTAAAAGAGGTATGGAAATAAATTTCAAGATATTAGGCATAGAATTCTTACACTAAAACATAAAATCCATGATTGTTTGTACGTGGCTTAAATAGCTGAATATAAACAATCATGGTTTTTTTATTGCCACCGTATAGCTCCACTAATTATTAATCTTAATAATCTTGCAAGGAAAATAAATTGCCTAGAAGAAATTAATCCCCAAAAAGAACCTAACAAAGGAAAATTGTAGAGCTTTCTATACAACAAAGAAAAGTTTTATAAGAAAATTAAAATTATATGGTGTTCTATGTGAAAAAATTGACGATATAAAGCGTTTGATGGTAATATACATATGTTAATTCATAAAATTACATTTTAGGAAGGAGAAAGTAATTTAGCATGTTGCTTATAGAGTTTGATAAATATGTATCTACTCTGCTGCAATTGTAGTATTTTTAGGAGGGAATTATATGAAATTTACAACCATAAAGAAAAAACTCATTGTAACTTTTTTATTAATAATTTTAGTGCCTATGTGCACTGCAGGTATAATTTCAAATGTAATACTTTATAATAATCTTAAATCATCTTATGTTAGTTCAATAGAAAGGTCTGTAGAGGGGGTAAATAATGTTATAGATGAGACCTATATTAGTTATGAAGCGACACTATCTCAGCTAAGTGAAAACTCAATAGCTAAGGCAGCTGCAGCAAATCCCAATGCAGATTTAGTAAAAAAAGAACTTAAGGGAATAGTTAAAAGCAATCCGCAAATATTAAATGTTTACATTGCAACTAAAAATAAAGATATGTATATCTTTCCTGAAACAACTCTCCCTGAAGGTTATAATCCAACAATAAAGTCGTGGTATAAGGATTCAGTTTCTAATAGTAAAGTACTTTGGCAGGATGCTTATAAAGATGTAGCAACTGGTAAGACTGTAGTAACAGCTACAAAGCAGATATTCGATGATTCGGGAAACCCAATAGGAGTTGCTGGGATAGATATTGATATAGATAATATAGCACAACTATTTAATAGCACTCAGATTGAACAAACTGGTGAAATACTATTGATGGATAAAACAGGAATAGTTTTAGCCTCTAAAAACAAAGATTTACCAGGGAAAAATTTAAATCCTGATAGGGTAAATACAAATGCTGATACACAAGATCAAAAGATAGAAAATGCTTTCACTGATAAATCTGAAGTGGCTTGGATAAAGTCCGTAATTGAAAATAAGTCTAACTTTATTCAGACGAAATTTAATGGGACAAATAAATTTATTTATTCATTAAATAATGAAAAATCTGGTTGGAAATTAATTGGAATGATTAGTGCTAATGAGGTATATTCTAAAATTATATCTAATGCTTTAATTTTAATTGGATTTTTTCTCTTATTTAGTATAGCTGCTTTAGGCGTTGGGATATCCATTTCTAAAGGATTAACAAATCATATTAACCATTTAAAAGAAGCTATGAAAAAAGGTGAAGAAGGCGATTTAACAGTAGTTACAAATATAAATAGTTCGGATGAACTTGGAGAACTCGGAAAAAGATTTGCTAATATGATTAATAGTGTTAAAAATTTAGTTTTATCAGTTAAAGATTCGGCTGACAATGTGCTTAGCTTTTCAAAGGATCTTACTAAGCAGGCAGAAGAAGTTACTTCTTCATCTGAAGAAATAGCAAGAGTCATGGATGAGATTTCAAAGGGAGTTTTGGAACAGGCTTCTGAAGTAGACAAGGCTTCTGATATTGCAACTGAATTTAATAATAGTTTATCTAAAATCAAAGAATATAATAACGAGATAAATGTAGAAAGCCAAGAGATGGAAGCTAGTAGCGAAAAGACAATGAATGCATTTAAAGAGCTTAAGGATAAAAATGAGAGTACTATAAATGGAGTTTTGCAAATTTCTGAAAGTATTGAAGTTTTAGTAAAAGAGACTGAAGATATCGGTCAGATATTAAGTACAATAGCTAATATTTCTTCTCAGACTAATTTGTTAGCTTTAAACGCTGCTATAGAAGCAGCAAGAGCAGGAGAGTCAGGAAAAGGATTTGCTGTAGTTGCAGAAGAAGTTAGAATATTGGCCGAACAATCTGGCTCATCGGCTGAAAATATTAGAAGAATAATTAATAGAGTTATGGAAACCACTAAAACTGCAGCAGTAGATATGGATAATATTAAATCAGATGTAGAAAATCAAAATTCAGCTGTTACTACTACAGAACAAAGTTTTGAGAAATTAAATGAATCAATTAAAAATATAATAGAAAAAATTTCAGCAATGAATGAAAATATTGAATCTATGTTAGTTAGCAGTAATTTGCTAACTTCAAATATACAGAATATTTCATGTGTATCTGAGCAATCAGCAGCCTCAGCTGAAGAAGTGAATGCTAGTGTAGCTACTCAATTAAATGATATACAAAATGTAAAAACTCAAGCAAATGAGCTTTATAATTTAGCTCAGACATTGGAAATGCTTATAGAAAAATTTAAAATTTAAAGTAAGTCAAAATTAAGAATAATCAAAGTTTACGATAGAATAGAATGATAAATATAGTAAGTTCTTTTAGGATAAATAAAAGATATTAAAAGAATAAATTTATTAACAAATTATTAGTGAATTTTAAAGAGTATACTTTGCCTTCACCATGAAACCCACGAGAATCTGATTTTTGGATTTCTCGTGGGTTTTAATTCTTGAAAAGGATGACAAAAATCTAGATCCAAAACCAAGTGCATGTGGAGTTTCAATTACATATTTTTAGGATATTTATTGAAAATGATATTATCCATAGTTATTACCATAAATTTAAAAATAATGTTCTTCAATGTAAGGTTGACAAATTTTACTGATAAATATACAATAATACGGAAAGGTAAATGATAATCATTTTCATTACAGTTTACTAGTTGAGAATCTAAATAAAAAAATCAACTCGGAAAAATCAACACAACAATTAGGAGGACGATCATGAAACTAAAAGGAATAACTACGATTATTCTCGCTTGCACTTTACTAATAACAGGGTGCACAAGTGGTGGAGCAGGAAAAAATCAAGATAAATCTAATGTGGGACAAAGTGCGACCATAGCTTATCCAATGACAATTAAACATGCATTCGGGGAAACTGTAATTGAAAAACAACCAGAAAAGGTTGTTACAATTTCTTGGGGAAATCAAGATGTGCCTTTAGCATTAGGAGTTGTACCAGCTGGCGTGTCTAAGGCTAACTATGGAAAATCAGATAAAAATGGTTTATTACCATGGACAGCAGAAAAATATAAAGAATTAGGCGTAGAAAATCCTATTACTTTTGACGATATAGATGGTTTAGATTATGAGGCTATTAGTAATGCTAAGCCAGATGTTATATTAGCTGCATATTCAGGAATTACACAAGAGGAATATGATTTATTAAGTAAAATCGCTCCTGTTATAGCATATCCTAAACTTCCATGGCAAACATATTGGCGTGATCAAATAACAATTAATGCCACTGCAATTGGTAAGAAAGATGAAGGTGATAAATTGGTTTCTGATTTGGAAAAGCAAATAACAGAAAAAACTAGTGAATATCCTAAGCTTAAAGGAAAAAAAGCTGTTTTCTGTTACTTTAATCCATCTGATTTAGGCAAGTTCTATATTTATCTTCCAGCAGATCCTCGTGCAGCATATTTAACTGATTTAGGATTAGAATTTCCTGATAGTGTAAAAAAACTTTCAGAAACTTCAGATAGCTTTGCTCTTGAAATTAGTTCAGAAAATATTGATAAATTAACAGATGTAGATGTTATAGTGACCTATGGGAATGATGCATTATTAAAACAATTACAATCAGATGCTCTACTCGGAACAGTTCCGGCAATAAAAAGAGGTTCAGTTGCCATCATAGAAGATGGATCAACACTAGCAGCATCATGTACTCCTAGTGCCTTATCTATTCCGGCAACAATAGATGAATATTTAAAGATAATTGGAGAGGCAGCAGATAAAGTACAATGAGATTTAAAAAAACAATAGGAATATATTTAGTAAGTATTATTTTACTAGGTTTATGTGTAATAGCATCATTAGCTTGGGGGTCAAAAAATATAGAATTTAATCAAGCGATTAATGCTTTATTAAATAGTGATGATATGTCTTTTTCTGCATTAGTAGTTCGAGAACGTATTCCAAGAACAATTTTTAGTATTATGGCAGGAGCTTCTCTTGGAATATCAGGAGCTCTTATGCAGTCAATCACTAGAAACCCAATTGCAGATCCAAGTATCTTAGGTGTCAATACAGGAGCATCTTTATTTGTTGTAATTGGAATAGCATTTTTCAATATAAATTCAGCCAATGAATATATTTGGATTGCATTAGCTGGAGCAGGTATAACGTCAATATTTGTTTACGGTATAGCATCTATGGGTAGTGGTGGCATGACTCCAATAAAACTTGCTTTAGCAGGTTCAGCTACAAGTGCGGTTTTAACTTCTTTAGTAAGTGCGATTATACTTCCTAGAAGCGAAGTTATGGAGGCATATAGATTTTGGCAGGTTGGAAGTGTAAGTGGTGCAACCTGGGAAAATATTAATTTAATATTACCACTTTTAATAATTGGATTAATAATAAGTATATTATCAACACCAGCATTGGACATTTTGGCCTTAGGAGATGAGGTTGCAACTGGTCTAGGAGTAAATATAGGAATTATTAGGATTATATGTGCAATTGCAGGAGTTATACTATGTGGTGCAACAACAGCGATTTCAGGACCTATAGGATTTGTAGGTTTAATGATTCCTCACAGTATACGTCTTATTTTTGGTTCAAATTTGAAAGGACTAGTTCCTATGTCAGCTATTGGAGGAGCAGTACTTTTGACAATTTCAGATATTTTGGGAAGGGTAATTGGAAGTCCAGGTGAACTTCAGGTAGGAATTATTACTGCATTTTTAGGGGCGCCAATTCTTATTATCATTGCAAGGAAAGCGAAGGTGAGAGCTATATGATAAAAACTACTCACTTTATGATAAAAGAAGGTTATACTAAAAGGAAGATTCGTATGATCAGTGTTAATATAATTCTACTTGCTTTAACAGTGTGTCTTTGCTTAATTATTCTTTTATACGGTAAAACTAATTATTCGTTAGATACAGTTATAAGAGTTCTTGGAGGAGAAGAAATACAAGGTGCAACCTTTACTATAGGAACCTTGCGTTTACCGAGGATGCTTTGTGGACTTTTAGCAGGGTCAGCCTTTGGAATAGCGGGAAATACATTTCAAACTATGCTTAGGAATCCACTAGCTAGTCCTGATATTATAGGAATAAGTTCAGGTGCTAGTGTTGCAGCGGTATTTTGTATATTAGTTCTTCATATAAGTGGAAGCAGTGTTTCTATAGCAGCTGTGATTTCTGGAATTTTGATTTCAACGCTTATATATATGTTCTCTAAGGGCACAGGATTTTCAGGTGGTAGATTAATACTTATAGGAATTGGAATACAAGCAATGTTAAATGCCCTTATATCATTTTTGTTAGTAAAAGCTTCAGAATATGATGTTTCAAAAGCACTCACATGGTTAAATGGCAGCTTGAATGGAATGAGCATGAAAGATGTGCCAACTTTACTTGTGGTTGTAGTTATATTTGGAGTTATTATTTTATGTTTAACAAATCACCTTCAAATATTAGAATTAGGAGACGAATTTGCCACTACACTTGGCATTAAGATAAATTTAATAAGAATCACACTTATCTTAAGTTCAGTATTTTTAATTGCTTTTGCAACAGCTGTTACAGGTCCTATAGCCTTTGTTGCATTTTTATCAGGCCCAATTTCAGCAAGACTTGTTGGGCTAGGAGCACCAAATGTTTTAGCATCAGGTTTAGTTGGAGCATTATTAGTACTTGGAGCAGATATGATTGGTCAGTCTGTATTTAGTACAAGATTTCCTGTAGGCGTGATCACAGGGATTTTAGGAGCACCATATATGTTATTGCTTCTAATAACTATAAACAGGAGGGGGCAAGCATAATGAATAAAAAACAACAATTACTTGAAGCAAAAGATATAGTAACTGGATATGATAAAAAAATTATAGTTGATGGGATTAATATAACTATTCCAAGTAATAAAATCAGTGTTATTATTGGAGCAAATGCTTGTGGGAAATCAACTTTACTAAAAACGCTTGCTAGGCTTATTAAACCTATTTCTGGAGATGTTATAATTGACGGCAAAAAAATAACTTCAATGCCTTCTAAAAAGCTAGCACAAGTTTTAGGACTACTTCCTCAATCACCAGTAGTTCCAGAAGGTATAACTGTCTGGGACTTAGTTTCAAGAGGCAGATTTCCATATCAAGCATTTCTAAGAAGCATGAATCAGACTGATTTTGAAGCTATAGAAGAAGCCCTCGAAATAATGGGAATAACAGAACTTGCTAATCGTAGCGTAGATGAGTTATCTGGAGGGCAGCGTCAGAGAGTTTGGATTGCTATGGCACTTGCTCAGCAAACAGATATACTTCTTTTAGATGAACCAACTACATATCTTGATATTGCTTATCAAGTAGAGATTCTTGATTTATTAACAGATCTGAACCGCAAAAGAGGGACTACTATTGTAATGGTGCTTCATGATATAAATTTATCTGCTAGATATGCAGACTATATATTTGCACTTCGAAAAGGAAAATTAATTGATCAAGGTACACCATCAGAGGTTATAACGTCAGAATTAATTGATAAAGTATTTGGATTAAATTGCATAGTTATAAAAGATCCAGTATCCAATTCACCTTTCATAGTACCAAGAGGGAGACATCATGCTAATATTTAAAAGATAATATATAATTTTAACATCCACAATTATAAAGAATTAGAAGCTTATTAAATCTTAAGAGAAAAACATTCCTATGTGATATATAATTTCCTAAGGATATCGCATAAAGAATGTTTTTTATTATAACTTGCATTATTTATATTAACCCATGGAATCTGGTATTTGGTTATAGTTAATATAGGTTATATTAATTAATTTATCAAAGCTAGTATTTATTCTAATATTAAATTATAGTGTTATTAAGAAGATAGCAAATAAATATGGTAAATCAATTTGAACAGATAGTTATTCGTTAGCATTTACAAAAGGGGAACATTGTAATTCCAAAGTCTATTACTCCATCTCGCATTGAAGAAAATGCAAATGTTTATGATTTTAACCTAGCTGATGATGAAATTAAAGTTATAGATTCGCTAAATAAAAATCAACGAAATGGTTATGCTCCAGATGAGGTTTAATTAAAAATATAAGATAAACAAGTTAAAATCATACTTATGTGATAACTCGCCGAAAGAAAGGATACTCTGTTGTTTCGGTTGCTGGAGAATATAGCTGTGGATTTCTAATAGCAGAAGTTGCACCCACTGCTGCATGTTCCTGAGGCAAGCTCATGACAAGCAGCACTGGAAGAACTTCTGCTAAAGAAATACCTATAGCTATATTCTCAGATGCAACACTGCACAAAAGAGTATTCTTTCTTTCTAGTGAGGAATATATTTCAAAGTATATGTTTAGCGCGAAGTTTGTTTATCTATATCTATTTTAATCTAAAAGCAAATTAATTTCAGAGAATCAATATTAGCTTAGGAGAGATGCATGAACTTCTTTTCTGTATCTGGGGATAAAGATTTTGCGCAGAAATAGACTTAATACATATTGATAATATTAGTTAAAGAAAAATTTATTTTTCTAATTTAATCAGTTTTTCAACTTCACCTTCTGGACACGTAAAAGATCCAATTGGATTAGGAGAGGTTGAGTAATATCCATGAAAATCTGTTCCACCAGTCATAATTAAATCATATTTTTTAGCAATATCTTTTATTTGCTTTTTAGTTTCATTAGAGTTTTTAGGATGATTGTATTCTACACCTTGAATCAGTTTTTTTGCTGCTAATTCCTCTAATAATTCAATAGAATCAAATTGTCCAGGGTGAGCCATAACTGCAATTCCACCAACTTCTGCTATTATTTCTAGGGCTTTATATACGCTTGGGTAAGTGATTTGCACATAATATTTTCCTCTCTTTGAAAGTAACTCTTTATATAAATCACCAATTACAACATTTGTATAACCTAAATCCGCTAAAGATTGCATTATATGAGTCTCGTACATAGATTGACTTTTAGAACTGTAGCGTTCTATATGTTCCATAGTGATAGGGTATTCTTCCATTAACATTTGTGCCATTTTTCTTTTAGCATTTTCTCTATTAATTAAAGTACTATTTAAAAATTTCTGTAGTTTAAATATATCCTTTGGATAATAACAAAGAATATGAACAGAACGATCGGTTTTATGGTCTACAGTTGATATTTCAACTCCTGGTATCACAGATATACCTAATTTCTCACCTAAAGTATAGGCTTGGACCACTCCAGCTAAAGTATCATGGTCTGTAATAGAAATACAATCTAAACCCAATTTTTTTGAATAATGTATAATTTCTTTTATACTTAAAACTCCATCTGATAAAATACTATGATTATGCAAATCAGCTTTCATTTTTGCCTCCTATCTACGTAATTTAACCTATAGATTAAATTTAGTTTTAATATGAATTTTATAGGGTTCCGCAATAAGAATCGAACTTATGTGAGTTTCCACCGAAATCAATGATATTCGTTTGTTTCGGTTTCTAAGGAATTTTGATGGGTGGTTCTAAGATTGCAAGTTGCACCAAAAATGCTAGCCTCAATGACACGCATTGAACAAGCATTTTTGAACAACTTCCAATCTAAGAACCACAGCCATCAAAATCCCAGATGAAACACTACACAAAAGAATATCATTGATTTCTAGTTAGGAAATATATTCACAATATAGATATCCAACATGAAACTTAGACTTATGTGATGCTTCATCGAAATTTTCAGTAACCGAAATAAATGCATGACCTCTATTTCGGTGGAGATATGCCTAAGTCTAGCTTTTCACTTTGGGTATCTATAATCATTTATAATATTTAAATCTTTATAATAAACAAAATATCATGAAAATTATTTTTTTGCAATATATTTATATGAAATAAAATTACTTGAAAGTGTTTATATGATTAGTGTATTGGTACTTTAAAGCAATTCTTAAAATTTATATATGACATCTTCGTGAAATAAAATTTCACGAAAGTAGTGTTGACAAAATTAATATGTCATACTATAGTGAATGTAGAAATGATAAAAAAATTATGTATTGATGCATTAATGAATATTGATGCATTATTGTATAAAGAATATTTTTATTAATATTCTTTTGTGAAAAGGAGAAAAAATATATGAAAAATAATAAAACTGTACTAGATGTGATTTTCTCAGGATATGATGATTTTTTTGAAGCGGAAAAGAAAATTGCAAATTATGTTATAAATAACAAAGAAAAAGTTATAGAAATGACAATTGCAGAGTTAGCAATAGAAAGTGGTGTTAGCGAAGCTACAATTTCGAGATTTTGTAGAAAATGCAATATGAATGGTTTTCATCATCTAAAAATTAGTCTAGCAAAAGAAATTGTGGAATCAAAGGAACATGAAATTCCAGTATCTAATGATATTGATGAACATAATATTGGGCAATCATTGCAAAATATACTAGCAAATAAAATAGAGGAGCTTAAACAGACAGTATCTATGATAAACGAAAAAAAATTTAAAGAAATTTTGGATTTACTTAAGAATGCAAAAAATATTCAATTAGTAGCAGTAGGTAATACAATTCCAGTAGCTTTAGATGGAACATATAAGTTTAATCAAATTGGTATTCCAACAGTAGCTAATACCATTTGGGAAACTCAAATTGCATATACTTTTAATTTGACTAAAGAAGATGTGATAATTGCAATATCTAACTCGGGAGCCTCTAAAAGATTAATGAATATGATTGATATTGCTAATGAAAAAGGGGCAACTACTATTTCTATCACTAATAATGAACATTCACCACTTGCAATGTCTAGTAAATATCATATTACAACAGCAACCAGAGAAAAGTTATTTCTAGATGAATATTATTTTTCAAGAGTATCTGCTTCTATGATAATTGAAATTTTATATTTATTCTTGACAGTGGGGAAAAAAGATGTATATGAAAGTATCAGCAGACATGAACAGTCTATTTCTGATGATAAATTCTAAAAAATCTATTATTTAATAAATATGGGGGGAAATTATTATGATTTATACAGTAACCTTTAATCCAGCTTTAGATTATGTAATTAAAGTTGACAATTTTGCATTGGGGGCAATAAATAGGACTAGAAGAGAAGATATATATTATGGTGGAAAGGGCTTAAATGTTTCTACTGTTTTGACTAATTTAGGATATGAAAGTATTGCCCTAGGATTTATTGCAGGTTTTACAGGGGATGTTATTGAAAAGGGTGCAAAATCATTAGGATTTTGCACAGATTTTATAAAAGTAAGCGAGGGATTATCTAGAATTAATGTCAAATTGAAATCTGATGAGGAAACTGAGATTAATGGACAGGGTCCAAAGATCACTAAAGAAGATATTGATAAGTTATTTGCGAAATTAGAAAAGTTAAAAGAGAAAGATATATTAATTTTGTCTGGAAGTATTCCAAACACATTAGATGAAGATATCTATGAAAAAATTATGGAAAGATTACAAGAGAAAGATATTCAAATTGCAGTTGATGCGACAAAGGACTTATTACTAAATGTATTAAAATATAGACCATTTTTAATTAAACCCAATAATTATGAGCTTGGAGAAATGTTTAATGTGATACTTAATAATGATGATGACATCATATCTTATGCCAAGAAACTTCAAGAAAAAGGAGCAAGAAATGTACTTATATCCATGGCAGGAGATGGAGCGATTTTAATCACAGAAAATGGAGAAGTGTTTAAAAGTGAAGTGCCAAAAGGAGAAGTTAAAAATTCTGTAGGTGCTGGAGACTCAATGGTTGCAGGGTTTATCGCTGGATATTTAACTAATAATAATTATGAAGAGGCATTAAAAATGGGAACTGCTGCCGGTAGTGCAAGTGCATTTTCTGAAGGGTTGGCCACCAAAGAAAAAGTGATAAGTTTATTAAATTTAATATAATTTAAGGGGGATTTTTATGAAAATTAAAGACCTATTAAAAGAACAAAGTATTGAACTTAACGTCAATACTGGTATCAGCAATAAAGAAAACGTTATCAATAAATTGATAAGTTTAATGGACAAATCAGGAAACATAAGTAACATTGAAGAATACAAAAAAGGGGTTTTAGAAAGAGAAAAACATTGTTCAACAGGCATTGGTGGAGGTATTGCAATTCCTCATGCAAAAAATAAGGCTGTTAAAGATGCAAGTCTTTCTGCAATGGTTATTCCAAATGGAGTAGATTTTGATGCACTTGATGGAGAACCATCTAAATTATTCTTTATGATTGCTGCGCCAGAAAATGGAGCAGATGTACATCTTCAAGTTTTAGCTAGGTTATCTACTATTCTTATGGATGAAGAGTTTAAAAATAAATTGATTTTGGCAAAAAACAAAAAGGAATTTTTAGATATCATTGATGCAAAAGAAACAGAAAAATTTCCAGAAGAATCTAATGCTAATGTTTCTGATGTAAAAAATAAATATAGAGTATTAGCTGTTACTGCATGCCCAACAGGAATAGCTCACACATTTATGGCAGCGGAAAATTTAGAACAAAAGGGAAAACAACTTGGTATTCCACTAAAGGCAGAAACTAATGGTGCAGACGGTGCAAAAAATGTTCTTACAGAAGAAGAAATTGCAGCAGCAGAATGCATAATTATTGCAGCAGATAAAAATATTGATATGGCTCGTTTTGATGGTAAAAGAGTAATTAGTACGAAAGTATCTGATGGGATACATAAAGGTGAAGAGTTAATAAATCGTGCAGTAAGTGGTAACGTTCCAGTTTATCATCATAAGGGAGCAAAAATTTCTACAAGTGAATCAGGAGAAGAAAGTATAGGCCGTTCTGCTTATAAACATCTTATGAATGGTGTATCTCATATGCTTCCATTTGTTATTGGTGGTGGTATATTGATTGCTCTAGCTTTTCTTTTTGATAATTATGAAATTAATCCAGCGAACTTTGGAAAGAATACGCCAGTTGCAGGTTATTTAAAAACAATTGGTGAGCAAGCGTTTGGTATGATGTTACCTGTCTTAGCAGGTTATATTGGAATGAGTATTGCGGATCGTCCAGGTTTAGCAGTTGGTTTTATAGGTGGTATTGTGGCAAAAATGGGATGTACATTTGCTAATCCTGCTGGTGGAGATGTTAACTCAGGTTTTCTTGGTGCATTACTTGCTGGTTTCATTGGAGGGTATCTTGTACTAGGACTTAAGAAATTGTTTAGCAAGCTTCCAGCAGCGTTAGATGGTATTAAACCAATATTAATTTATCCGGTACTTGGTATTTTATCTGTATCTGTTGTAACCACCATTATAAACCCTTTTGTGGGAGGAATTAACTCAGCATTAACAAATGCATTAAACAGCATGGGTGGAACAAGTAAAATAATATTAGGTATGGTGGTTGCAGGAATGCAGTCTACTGATATGGGAGGACCAATCAACAAGGCATCTTATGTATTTGGTACTGCTCAATTAGCTGAAGGTAATTACGAAGTTATGGCAGCTGTTATGGCAGGTGGTATGATTCCACCATTAGCAATTGCATTATGTACGACTTTCTTTAAGAATAGATTCACTAAAAAGGAAAGACAATCTGGTTTAGTTAATTATATTTTAGGTTTATCTTTCATATCAGAAGGCGCAATTCCTTTTGCAGCGCAAGATCCATTGAGGGTTATTCCTTCTTGTATTGCTGGATCTGCAGTAGCAGGTGGTTTATCTATGTTCTTTAACTGCACTTTAAGAGCACCTCATGGTGGTATATTTGTACTTCCGGTAATAGGAAATCCTCTTGGCTTTCTAACGGCTTTAGTAGTAGGGGCTGTGGTTGGTTGTGTTATACTGGCAGTTTTAAAGAAACCATTAGAAGAAAATAAATAATAAAACATATATTTGTCTCTAACTATAAGTTTCATGAATCGTTTTATTATGGACAAGTATACTCAATAAATTGTTTTGGAATGAGTTTAAGCAAACATGCACAAAACATTTAGTAATATCTAAAAAAGTTATATGTATTAAAAATAGAAAGAAGGAATTTTAAATGAAAAAATATAATTGGGCAATTTTAGGAACTGGTAATATTGGTAGAGAAATGGCAACTGCATTAAATGAAGTAAATGGTGAAATATATGCTGTAGGTGATATTAACCTAGGAAAAGCACAAGAATTTGCAAATGAATTTAAGGTAGCAAATGTTTATAATGACTGTGATGCTATGATTAAAAATCCAAATGTTGATATAGTATATATTTCAACGCCGCACAATCTACATTATGAATATTTATTGAAATCAGTGAAAAATGGAAAACATGTTTTCTGTGAAAAAGCAATTACTGTAAATGCAAAGCAATTAGATGAAGTAGTTGCCATTGCAAAAGAAAAAAAATTAGTTATTGCAGAAGGAATGACAATGTTTCATATGCCTTTATACAAAAGATTAAGAGAAATTGTTGACTCAGGTGCTATTGGTAAAGTGAAAATGGTACAAGTTAACTTTGGCAGCTGCAAAGAGTATAATGTAGCAAATCGTTTCTTTAGTAAAGAATTAGCAGGTGGAGCACTATTAGATATAGGTGTTTACGCAGCTTCATTTGCAAGATACTTTATGGAAAGTAAACCTAATGTAGTTCTTACTACAGCTAAATATTTTGAAACTGGAGTAGATGAACAATCTGGTATAATAATGAAGAATGATTGTGATCAAATGGCAGTAATGGCTTTAACTATGAGAGCAAAGCAGCCAAAACGTGGTGTAGTTGCAGGAGAACTTGGATACATTGAAGTAAATAATTATCCAAGAGCAGATAAAGCAACGATTACTTATACAGAAGATGGAAGAACAGAAGAACTTCAGTTAGGGGAAACATCTAAAGCTCTTAATTATGAAGTAGAAGATATGCAAGAATATATTACAAATAAAACTGGTAATGATCAACTTCAGTTATCAATTGATGTTACTCACTTATTAAGCGAGGTAAGAAATCAATGGGGATTTGTATATCCTTTTGAATAAAATAATAAGAGTGTTATAGTATTACAAATGCTTATTATATATTAATAGGCATTTGTATTATGCATTTTCTAGATATATAATTTATTAAATAAGGGTACTTAAGGCAATAATACTTATCCTTTATTTTTAAAAATATTTAAAATGATAAATGAATAGGAGAATTTGTAGAATGTATAAATGTTGTATTTTTGATTTGGATGGCACTTTAGTAGATTCTATTAAGGCCATTTCTTATACTGCTAATTTAACTTTAAAAAAATATGGATTAGGACCTGTAGATGAAGAGCATTATAAAATATTTGTCGGTGATGGATATAAAAAGCTAATTGAAAGAGCTTTAATTTATTGTGGTGATAAGGACCTAAGGCACTATGAGGATGCGCTTATTACTTATATGGAATATTTTAAGGTTCATTGTATGCATGAAGTGAAAGCTTATGATGGAATTAAGGACATGCTAGATTATTTGAAAAAGAATAACATTAGAATTGCTGTTTTATCTAATAAGCCTCATGAAAGAACTATTGATAATGTGGAAGGTATATTTGGAATTGAATATTTTGATAAAATATCTGGTGAAAAGGATGATGTTAAGAGAAAACCAGATCCAGAAGGCGCAACTATTACTGCCAAAGAGCTTGAAGTTTTACCAGAGCATTGTTTATATATAGGAGACACTAGTACCGATATGAAAACAGGAATTGGAGCGGGAATGGATACTATTGGCGTTACTTGGGGATTTCGAAGCCGTGAAGAATTAGAAAGTTATAATCCCCAATATGTGATTGATCATCCTAGTGCGATTATAGATATTATAAAAAATATAAAGGGGGAAAATAAAATTGACTAGTGACGATTTAAAGAAAGCTTGTGCAAAAGAAGCTCTAAAATATATAAAAAATAACACTATAATAGGTCTAGGTGGAGGTAGCACAATATCCTATTTGATAGATTATATAAAAGAAGATAAAGATCTTAATGTTAAAGTGGTTACCCCATCAATGAAAACAAAAATGCTCTGCATAAAAAACGGATTAGAAGTTCTTCATACTTGTTTTGTTGATAAAGTAGCAGTGGCATTTGATGGATGTGATGAAGTTGATCTAAATCTAAATGCACTAAAAAGTGGTGGAGGAATTCATACTAAGGAAAAATTAATTGCAAGCATGACTGATGATTATATACTTCTTGTAGATGATACTAAAGTTTCAGATACATTAAAGTTTAAGCAACCCGTTGTACTTGAAATTTTACAAGATTCATTAAGCTATGTTGAAAGAAAAATTACAGAACTAGGTGGGAAACTGACAATCAGAAACAGTTCTGCAAAAGATGGTTTTACAATAAGTGATAATGGAAACTTGTTGATAGATGTAAGTTTTGAAAATGTTACTGATGTTTATAAACTTGAAAACAGTCTGAAAAATATTTGTGGAGTCGTTGATACCTCATTATTTGTTAATGTAGTTAATAGAGTACTAATTTCTAACATAGATGGTATTAGAGTAATCTCTAAAAAGTAAATTTATGAAGTAAGAAAAATATACGCAAGTGTAATTATTATAGGTGGTGGTGGTGCAGGAATGGCAGCATTGTGGTGGATTTTAAAGATCACGTTTTACCTCCACCATGAAACCCACGACCTATTTGGATGTGGCTTAAATAGCTGATTACAGGTGGTCGTGGGTTTTATTTTAATGATGGTAATTTCACATCAGATATTAATCTCAGTCAAATGATGAAAATCAGAGAAAACTGCTTTTGAGTAGTAGATTATATAAGCTTTTACTTTAACTTTTTATTATAGCTAGAAATAGAATTTTCTCGAAATTCGTTTGGTGTAAAACCAAAATGTTTCTTGAATTTTTTGTAAAAAAAGTTTAAGTTGTTATAGCCTATTTCGCTTGCAATTTCATAAATTGGAATATTAGTATTTTCAAGCAAAATAGATGCTCTAGTTAACTTTTGAAGTAAAATAAGTTCAGAAAAAGATTTATTAGTAGTCTTTTTTATTAAATTACTTAGATAGTTTGGATGAAAATTAAAATGCTTAGCTGTGGAGGCTAAAGTGCATGTTATATAATTTTTTTCTAAATAATGAAGTATTTCTACAATAGGTGCATTGTTAGAGGATTTTGTGTTAGTTTGATTAGAATCATATTGAAATACTCTAAGTAGTTCAGAAAATATAAGTATCATAAAGCAATCAATTATTTCATCTGAGCATAAAGATTTATCAAAATATTCACAAAGAAGTTCTCTTATATAATTAGGAATTTTTTTGTTATTTTCTGAATTAAATATTATGTAATTATCATGTTCCTTCTTATCAGATATAGCATTAATTAAAAACTCTGAGATAATACCTTTACTTGATAGCCTGCTAAGAAACGAAGTTGAAAAGTATTCTTTACTCATTAATATATTTATAATAATATCATTTTCAGTAGTCGGCAAAATAGAATGAGGGATTCCAGTATCTATAATAGATATTTGTCCTTTTTTCAATGTGATAGTCTTATCTTTAATTATCTCGGAGAATTCTCCAGAATATACATAACTAAGCTCGATATAAGTATGAAGATGCATTGGTACTTCAACATATCGTGTATGCTTAAGAAGCGTAATATTTTCGCTCATTTTCATATCATTATCATCAAATAAATAAGCATCCTGTCCTTTACAATTTATTATTTTCATTTTCTTATATTTTTCAGATATAACAGGATTTGATTTATATTTTAATTCCTTTTCTGTTAAAGCTCTAAGCTTCCTAGCTAACTCATCATGATTCATAATGGAAACCTCTTTCTGTTAATATACTTTTGATAGTATATTATAATATTAAAATCGGTCAGTCAACATATTTTAATTTGATATTTTAGAGTATTTAAGAAAATGTTATCATTTACTCATGGAAGTTACTAAACGTTTTCCATGGATATATAAATATGTAAGACGTCTATATTTAATTTTACCTAAAAACTATAGTTTTTAATTGTTAATGTATCAAAGAGAATCATTAATTATATCGAAATTATATTTATCATGAGGAGGATTTATTATGAATCATAAACAAGTAGCTACAGAAGTATTAGCTGCTGTAGGTGGAAAAGAAAATGTAATTAGTGTTATACATTGTGTTACAAGATTAAGATTTAAATTAAAAGATGAAACTATTTCTAAAAAAGAAGAAGTTGAAAAAATAGATGGTGTAATTTCTGTTATTGTAAAGGGAGGACAATATCAAGTTGTAATTGGAAATCAAGTAGAAAATGTATTTAAAGAAGTAATAAAATTAACTGGTGATCAAACAGAATCAGAAGAAAAAACTGAAAATAAGAAGAAAGAAAAAATATTTGATCAATTTACATCTATGATATCTGGAATATTTTCGCCTTTATTAGGAATCCTGGCAGGAACTGGTACATTAAAGGGTATACTTGCTATTTGTACTACAGTAGGCATTTTGACAGATAAAATGGGAACATATGTAGTTTTGTATTCTATTTCAAATGTATTATTCTACTTTTTCCCTATTTTTCTTGGAGCATCAGCAGCAAAGTATTTTAATATGAATCAATATCTAGGTATGGCAATTGGAGGAGCCATGGTGTATCCAACAATTGTAGCTGCAGCTGGGGCTGGCACAGGAATAACATTTTTGGGACTTCCTATGAATTTATTGGATTATACATCATCTGTCTTTCCAGTGATAGCATCAGTATGGTTAGCATCAAAGCTTGAAAAAGGATTAAATAAAATAATGCCGCAAAGTTTAAAATTTATTTTAACATCACTTATTGTTTTAGTTGTTATGGTACCACTTACTTTCTTTATTGTAGGACCCGTTTTAACATTTGCAAGTGGTCTTTTATCAAAAGCTACTTTTGCAATTTATAATTTCAATCCTGTATTAGGAGGAATAGTACTTGGAGGACCTTGGATACTCATTGTAATGTTTGGACTACATTGGACGTTCATTCCAATATTTATAAATAATATGGCAACTAATGGTTTTGATGCAACTCTTGGATTGTTAACAGCAAATCAATTTGCAATGGCTGGAGCTACGATTGCAATTGCACTTAAGTCAAGGGAACAAAAGGAAAAGAGCTTAGCGTGGTCAACAGGTTCAGTATGTTTATTTGGAGTTAGTGAACCAACATTATACGGATTATTGTTACCACTTAAAAAGCCGCTAATCATGTCTGTTATTGGAGGAAGTATTGGAGGCGCTGTTGCAGGAATATTTAAATCTAAATTATACGCATTTGGTGGTTCAGGATTATTACAAATTCCATTAGCAATTAATCCAAGTGGGATAGACTCAGGTTTTTACGGGCTTATTGCTTCAGCGGCAGCAGGATTTGTAATTGGTTTTATTCTTACTTTTATTTTTGGATATAGCAAGAAGAAAGAAAAAATTGCTTAGAAAATATTAATAAATTAACAAAACTGAAAGTAGGAGAATATATATATTTGAATTCATTCAAATATAAAAAGCTCCTACTTTCAATATTATAAAAAATTTATATTAAATTTGGTTAGTAATTATCCTATATTTTGATATTTTAAATAGATTAAAGCATTGATATTATTAGAATTAAATTGTTTTAAATAATATATAGTAAAACCACTACTTAATTTTAATGATAATGAACAATAATCATTAAATAAGTACCAAGAAAGGAAAGAATGGTATATGAAGAAATTAGATGAAGTTTTAGCGAATAAGGAAAGTAATTATATAATGCCTTTCTTTTGGCAGCATGGTGAAGAAGAAGGTATATTGCGTGAATATATGAAAAAAATTAATGAATCTGGAATAAAGGCTGTATGTGTGGAATCACGTCCTCATCCTGATTTTTTGGGACCTAAATGGTGGGAAGATATGGATGTAATCATGGATGAAGCAAGAAAACGAGATATGAAGGTCTGGATTCTAGATGATTCTCATTTTCCAACAGGTTATGCCAATGGAAGAATAAAAAAGGATTATCCTCACTTACAAAAATTATTTCTTAAAATCCATCAACAAGATTTTTCTGGTCCATATAAAGATGCAGGAATAATTGTCAAGTGGGCGATGAATGGTTCAAGAGATAATGTGATGAGCGTCGGAGTAGAGCAATCTAAAAATGAAACAAATGAATTTAGTTTAGAAGATAAAATTATAGGTGTAATTGCAGCTAAGATAATTAACATAAATGAAATAGATCCTGATACTTTGATTGACCTATCAGATAAAATAAGTAATGGAGTTGTATACTTTGATATTCCGGAAGGAGATTGGAGAATTTTCACTATTGTACAAACCTTTAATGGAGGAGAAAAGGCTACAGAAGGTTATTTAAATCCAATTGATGCAAGAGGAACACAAGTATTAATTGATACTGTTTATGAAGCACATCTAAATAGGTATAAAAAAGATTTCGGAACAACTATTTCAGGATTTTTCTCTGATGAACCACGTTTTGGAAATGTGAAAGGACCAGATGCATCAATTGGAAGATTCGATATGGTATTACCATGGAGAGAAGATTTGGTAAGTATATTACAAAAAAATACTTCAGAAGATGTTGTTAAATATTTGCCTTTGTTATGGGTGAATGGAAAATTAAAAGAAAATGAAATCAGATATTCATATATGGATACTATAACTAAGTTATATTCTGAAAATTTTACTCAAAAGTTAGGTGAATGGTGCAGAGCTCATAATGTTGAATATATTGGGCATGTAATTGAAGATAATAATGCACATGCTAGATTAGGTTACGGAGCAGGACATTTTTATAGAAGCTTGTGGGAACAAGATATGTCAGGTTTAGATGTAGTGTTGCATCAAATATTACCTGGAATGGATAAGGGATATTTTAAATCATTTACTTCATCAGGCTGGGATGGAGAGTTTTTCCACTATGCATTGGCTAAAATGGGAGCATCTTTAGGTCATATTGATAAAAAGAAAAAAGGGCGCACTATGTGTGAAGTTTTCGGAGCTTATGGCTGGGGTGAAGGATTAAAACTAATGAAATGGATAACTGATCATATGCTTGTTAGAGGGGTTAATTACTTTGTACCGCATGCATTTTCACCAAAAGCATTTCCAGATTCGGACTGTCCGCCACACTTTTATGCTCATGGTAAAAATCCACAATTTAAATATATGAATATTTTAAATAATTATACAAATAAAATTAGCCACTTACTAACAGATGGTAGGCATATTGCTCCAGTAGCAATACTTTATCATGGAGAAGCAGAATGGTCAGGAGAATATATGCTATTTCAAAAACCAGCTAAGGAGTTAATGCAAAATCAAATTGATTTTGATATAGTACCAGCTGATGTGTTGATTGCATCTGAAATTGAAGATAAGAAACTTAATATAAATAATGAAGCATTTTCAGCTTTAGTTATACCATATTCAGAAGCATTACCTAAAAAATTAATAGAAAAGCTACTAGTTTATTTAGAAAATGGGCTTAGAATTTATTTTATAAATGATTTACCAAGGATTTCAAGTGAAAATATTAATATTGACGAAGAACTTCAAAAATTGCAACAAGCTGAATTCTGTAAGATAGTAAAACTTCGTGATTTAGTAACAGATTTAAGAAATACAGGAATTTATGATGTTACAGTTTATGATAAGCAGCCATATTTGAGATACTATCATTACAATCATGAAGATGGAGATGTATTTATGTTTTTTAATGAGCATCCATATGATTCTATTAATACAGTGGTTGAAGTTGCTATTTACTCAAAGGCATATATATATGATGCTTTTGAAAATAAGGTTTTTGATATTAATCTTGAGAAAACACAAAAAGGATGCAAATTCAAATTAAGTCTTGAAAAATATGAATCAAAAATAATTGTTTTTGGAAAAGACATAAATGTTAAGGAATCTATATTAGTAGATTCTGAATTTAAGGGATTTAAAGAAATAAAAGGTAACTGGAAAATATCTCTAGCAACATCTGAAAAATATCCTGAATTCGAAAGCGCTATGGTGTTAGATAAATTAGTTAACTTAGCAAAGCCAAATTTGTACCCTGATTTTTCTGGTACTGTTAGATATGAAATAGAATTTGACATGAAGGAGAACTTTAAAAATGCATTAATATCTATAACTGATGCTTATGAAATTGTAGATGTTTATTTGAATGAGTTCCATGTTGGAAGTAAAATATGTCCGCCATATAAATTTGATGTAAGTAATTGCTTAAAAGAGGGAAATAACAAGTTAATATTAGATGTTACAAATACTTTAGAAAAGCAGCAAAAGGATTTTCTTTCACAGTATCTTATACATGAACCAATTGGCATTACTGGTTCTGTTAACTTAGTTTTTAATTAATATGATAATTCAAAGTATCAAAAAGAAGATTGTTTTAATAAGACATTGATCTAAAAATTCAGTTTAGATTTACTAATAGAGAGGATGACTTAATGTGAGTTTATTTAATTTTATTAAGAACAAATTTAATTCAAAAGATGAACAACAAATAATTAAAGGAAATGTAGCTGATAGTAAAAAACAAGAATCAGAAATAATATATAGTCCTTTAAATGGGGGAGCTAAAGCACTTAGTGAAGTAAATGATCCAACTTTTGCTCAAGAGCTAATGGGGAAAGGAATAGCAATTGAACCTTCTGAAGGAAAAGTTGTTTCTCCAGTCAAAGGGGAGGTTGCAGCAATTTTTGCTACAAAGCATGCTATTGCATTGAAAAGTGAAAATGGAGCTGAAATTTTAATTCATATAGGTATTGATACAGTAGCCTTAGAGGGCAAACATTTTGTCTCCCATATAAATCAAGGCGATAATGTTAATATTGGAGACTTATTAGTGGAATTTGATATTGAAGCTATTAAAAATGAAGGATATGATGTTATAACATCTATAATAATTACTAATACAGATGACTATAGTGATATCAAGAAAACTGATAGCAAGAGAGTATTAGAAAAAGATATGTTGATAGAAGTTATAGCATGATAGCAGTGGATTTTAAAGGTCACACTTTGCCTCCAACAAATAAAAAACAGAATTTAAATTTTTCTATTTATTGAACTAAATGTAATCTTGCTATTTTTCTACAGAATAAAAGCATCTTTTTGGGGATATTATTTTTGAATCACTTTTTAACTGCTTTATTGCCTTTTCTAAATCTTTTTTATCAGCACCAAGTGCTTCAGCGATTTCGCCAGGTCTCATAGGTTCTGACTTAGTAAGCAGTTCTAGTACTTTTTCTGTTAATTCCATTTTAATTCTATCCTTTCAATTAATTTGGAAAAATACATTTCTTAGGGTAAGCAAGTTGGCAGGCTGATTCATTAATTTTCCAAGTTTCGATAATATTAATATTATTAAAAGTATAAGAGAAAAGTATGACCTACTTGCAAACTGCATTGCTCCACATATCACTTAAAGGATTTTGCAGGGGACTTTAGAGATGGGTATTTATTTCTTAATGTAAAGAAGGGAAGCGACAATATAATTGAACTGCATGATAAATTATACAGTGGAATATTAGAAAGTTTTTTATTTAGGAAAGTAACGTATTGCTCTCACTTAACTGTTGGTAGATTACATCAATAGATTGAATTTGATAAAGCACTTGATGAATTAGATTGTTATGGTGAAAGTTTTGAAACCGTAATTGATAAAATATATATAGAAAATATTGATATTATTGAACATTCTACGATTGAATTTTCATTTGATTTAGAATAAATTTTCCATATAAGGGAGGCCACAAATGGCTTCCCTAAAAAAGATATATTATCTTAAGAAAGAAATTGTTCCTTCAAATTATATCAGTTGATGTTATAAAATAACTTAATCAAAATTTATATTTTTGTGTCAGAAAATGAGATGTAAAAGCGAATATTATATTGAGTGAATAAGAGCTAAATAATATACATGGGGGAATAATAAATGAAGAAAAAAATTGCTTTAATAGTATTAGTAGCTGCATTAACTGGAATGTCTAATACTGCATATGCAAATCCCGAGGATACTACAAATACAAGTCAAGTAGCAAGTGAAAATACGGTTCAATCTACAGTGGAAGAAAATGGAACTACAACCGAGACTACAGCAGAAAGAGAAAATGAGGTAGTATCTGAAGCTGAGACACAAGGAGAAAACCCGACTACAGAAAATACAGTAGAAGATGAAAACGAAACCACAAATGAATCAACAATAGGAAATGAAGTTACATCAGAAGATGTAACTGATTCTGCAGGTATACTGCCTAATTCACCTTTTTATAAAATAGAACGAGGAATAGAGCAGCTTCAGATTTCAATTACAAAGAGCGAAGAAGAGCTTGCGGCCCTTAAGGCAAGGCTTGCTACAGAGAGAGCAGCAGAAGCAGTTGTTATGACAAATGAGGGTGAAGAAGAGCTTGCAAGTGAGGCAATAGATAATTATATAGAATCACTGGCTTCTGCTGCAGAACATATAAATAACGCAATTGAGGCTAAGGATGAAGCTGTACAAAATCTTGGGATGCTTAGCGAAGCGTACCAAAAAAGCAGAGAAATACTAAAAACAATACTTGAAAAGGCTCCAGAAGATTCTAAACTGGCTATTGAAAGTGCATTAGATGAGCAGGATAAGGCAATTGCTACTGTTAATGGGTTTTATGCAGCAAAAGAGGCTTTCTCTTCAGCAAAGAAAGAACTTGAAACAGCAAAAAAAAGTGGTGATGTGGCTTTAATTGCAAGCGCTGAAGAAAAGGTAAAGTCAATTGAAGATTTGAAGGACGAGCTTGAGAAGTTAAAGGATTCAGCAAAGAAAGAAACAAAGAAGCTTTCTAAGCAAGCGAAAAAAGAAATTGAGTCAGGAATGAAGCAGCTTGAAAAAGCAAATGATAAAATGGAAAAAGCAGATGAAAAAGAAAGCAAGAATGAAGAAAAAGCTAAAGAAGAGACTAAAAAAATAGAAGAAAAGTCAAAGGAAGAAGCAAAGAAAGCTGAGGAAAAAGCCAAGAAAGAAGAAGAAAAATTAAGAGAAGCAAATAAGAGGGCAGAAGAGAAAGCTAAAGAAGAAGCAAAGAAGATTGAAGAAAAAGCCAAGAAAGAAAAAGAAAAATTAAAAGAAGCAGATAAGAAAGATGAAGAGAAGGCAAGAGAAGCAGCAAAGAATGCTGAATAGGAATATAATAGTATACTTAATTTAAATAACTATGGAGTATTTCTTTTAGTATTAAGTAATAGTGCATTTCAGAACTCATGCATCTCCTCCATCATGAAACCCACGAAAAATCTAATTTTTTGGATTTTTCGTGGGTTTTAGTCCTTGAAGATTTAGAGAAAAGTGCTCATTATTACAATTAAGTTATAATAAGAGAAATATTAAAAATAAGAATATTAGTGTCTTGGTAAGAAATAGAAGTACCGTAAATGAGCATAGGATTCATTAAAATTTTATAATAATAAATTTTAAGAAACAACTTATCCAATAAAACTAAATGAGAAGTTGGTTTAACAAGTATATAATGCAGAATAGTAGAAAAGAACGGACAAGCACTTGCCGTTCTTTTTATTTTTCAGAAGCATTTCTAACAAATTCTTTGTAGTTATTTCCCCAGTTAGTTAAAACATCAAAAATAGTTCTAAGGGTTTCACCCATTTCACTTAAGCTATATTCAACTTTGACAGGAATTTCGTCAGGGTATACTGTGCGATTTATAATTCCATCATCCTCTAAAGAACGAAGATTTTCAGTGAGTACTTTTTTGCTGATGTTTTCAATGCCATTAAGTAAATCTGTGAATCGCTGAGGGCCTGTCAATAGGTTTCTTAAAACTAGCAGCTTCCATTTATTGCCTATAATGCCGACAGCAGTTGCTACTGGACACTCTGGTAACTCTTTATCAACAACCATGCAATTAATCTCCTTTCATATCCCAGGTTACAAAAAGGTAACAAGGGCACATTAAAGTGCCGTATTTACTGAAATAACTTATGCAATTATTATATAAACAGAGGCGAGATAAAGCAACTAAAAATTAATGCTTGTCTGATAATCAACATCCGTAATCATTCTCTTTTTGATATTAGAGATAACGGATGCCAGCTGTTGGATAAACCTAAAAATCTTGCGGAAGTCTCAAAATTCAGTCTAGGATATGGAGGTGAATATTATGGCTAAAATTAATATGTTAAATGCATGGTCAGGAAACAGTACGTTTTCTGGAAGAAGAAGTGCTCAAGGTTATTTAAACGCTGGTAAAGCTTTATTTGCAGTAAGTGGTTCTTGTGGTTCAGCTTGTGGTGCAGGCGATGATAACAAAGATCCAAAACCAAGTGCATGTGGCTCATCTTGCGGTGCTGGTGATAAATAATAACTAGCTAAGCAAAGAATTTGTGGTATCCTCGATTTTAGAACATATATGTTTAAATCGGGGATATCAAATATACAGATACAGATTAGAATGAAGTACCTGACGGCTTGGAGCTGACAGTTTATATAAAGTGAAACTTTTCAGTTTGAGTTTTAATTCCAACTGAATTTAGTATTACAAGAAAGGTAAGTGAACACTATGGAACAGTATTTTGCATTTCAATGGCATATTACAGACACTTGTGATCAGCGTTGTGAGCATTGTTACATTTTTTCAGAAAATGATAATATTCCTCTTATTGAGATGTCCTATGAAAATATAGAATCAGTATTTCAAAACTGCATAAACATGTGTAAAGAATTAAATCGAATCCCTTACTTCTATGTAACAGGTGGAGATCCAATTTTACATAAAGATTTTTGGAGAATGCTTGAGATGTTTAAATCTCATAATATCGCATTTGGAATACTCGGAAATCCATTTCATTTAAATGATGAGGTATGTAAAAAATTAAGATATTACGGATGCGATAAGTATCAGCTCTCTATTGATGGACTTAGAGAAACTCATGACTCTATAAGAAAGCAAGGATCTTTTGATACTACTATAGAGAAAATGAAATGCATCCGTAGTGCTGGAATAAAGTGTGCAATTATGACAACCGTATCAAAAACAAATATTGCAGAGATACCTGAAATAATTGATATTGTAGCTCATCATAATGTTGATATATTTGCTTTTGCAAGATATTGTCCAACAAGCCTTGAAAAAAGTACTATGCACATTGAACCAAAGGAATATAAAGATTTTTTAGAAGTAGTTTGGAAAAAGTTTGAGGACTATAAGGATTTTAATACAACTTTCAATTTAAAAGATCATTTATGGACATTATTCCTATATGAAAAAGGATTATACACTATACCAGAGGGGTTGGATGAAAATACAATCTATGATGGCTGTAACTGTGCAAATTGCCACATGACTATTTTACCTAATGGTAATATTTATGCCTGCAGAAGAATGGAAAGTTTAGTTGGAAATGCTTTTCGAGAAAGCATTAAGGATATTTTCTTAGGCGAAAAAATGGACAAATATAGAGAATATGATAAGTTTGAAAAATGTTCAAAATGCGAATTGTTGAGATTCTGCAGAGGATGTCCAGCAGTAGCTTATGGTTATACACATAATTCTTATGCAGCAGATCCCCAGTGTTGGAAAGAAGTATAGAGCCAAACTTTGATTAAAGATAATAGATAAGTATAAGAAATTCAGATAAGATTAGGAGGAGTTGGCATTATGAAAGCAGTTGTTCTTGAAAGAACATGTAGGGCAGAGGAAATGATTATTAAAGATGTACCTATTCCTGAAGTTAAACCTGGGTGGGTTTTAGTAGAAATAAAGGCATTTGGAATTAATCGTTCTGAAGTGATTTTAAGAAATTATGAAGGGGATAAACCATATATTAAATTACCAAGAATACCAGGCATAGAGTGTATTGGAGAAATTGTGGATTCTTCTGACAGTAATTTTAAAGCAGGACAGCGTGTTGTAGCTCTTATGGGAGGAATGGGAAGAAGTTTTGATGGAAGCTATGCAGAATATGCTCTCTTACCAATAAGTCATGTATTTGAGGCAAATACAGATCTAGATTGGACAGAAATGGCAGCAGTACCTGAAACATTTTTTACTGCTTATGGGTCACTATTTGACTGTCTCCAAATCCAATCAAAAGATATTATTTTAATTCATGCAGCTACTAGTGCATTGGGATTTGCAGCTATACAATTAGCAAAATCTATTGGGTGCACAGTAATTGGAACAACAAGAAAAGAAGAAAGACTTGAATTCTTAAAAGAAATAGGAGCAGATTTTGCAATGTTAGATGATGGGACTTTATCAAAGCAAGTAATGAGAGTATTTCCAAATGGAATAACAAAAGTATTGGAATTAGTGGGGGAAGCTGCAATAGAAGAGACTTCCAAGTTATTAAAAAAACATGGAATTATATGTTCAACAGGTCAGCTTGGAGGAAGTTCTTCAAAAGGATTTGATGTGATTAAAGCAATACCAAATGGAGTATATTTATCTTCATTTTATAGTAATTACCCAACACAAGAAATTATAGATGAAATATTTGATCATATAAATCAATACAATTTGAAACCCCATATTTCAAAAGTGTTTACCTTAGATGAAATTGCAAAAGCTCACCTATTGATGGAACAAAATGAGGCAAATGGAAAAATAGTAGTTTTAGCAAATTAGGGGGAAATAATATCAAAAAAGCTTATAATAAATGCGAATAAAAACATGAAGAAAAATTTAAACAATAAGCTTCAATCTAACATTTGAGAGGCATTAGGTATAAAAAGAGGAGATTAACATTATGAATGATATATTAGACATTGAAAAAATGAGATATACAGTACGTAGTTACAGTGATAAAAAATTAGAACAGGAAAAACTAAATTATAATCAGTATCTAAAGGAATAGGTGAGGCTTATGGAGAATTATAAAGAGCGTATTAAAAAAGCTAGCGAGGCTTTAAAAAATGCAGAATATATTTTGATTGGAGCAGGTGCTGGGTTATCAGATGCTGCAGGACTAAAGTATTCAGGAAAAAGATTTACTGATAGATTTCCTGATTTTATTGAAAAATATGATATGGAGGATTTATATAGTTCCAGCTTTTATCCATTTGAAACCATGGAAGAAAAGTGGGCTTACTGGGCAAAGCATATATCACTTAATAGATTTGAAACACCTGCAACAGAATTGTATAATAAACTTCATAACTTGGTAAATGAAAAAAAGTATTTTGTTTTGACAACCAATGTGGAACATCAGTTTTGGAAGGCAGGGTTTCCAAATGAAAAGATATTCGCGACACAGGGAGATTACGGATATATTCAATGTGCAGTTGGATGTCATAGAAAACTATATGATAATGAGGACCTCGTTGCAGATATGCTTAAACACACAAAAGATTGTAAGATTCCATCAGAACTTGTACCAAAGTGTCCAGTGTGTGGCGGAGAAATGGATGTAAATGTAAGAAAAGATAAATATTTTGTTCAGGATGAAGCCTGGGATAAAGCATGTGACAATTATAGTTCTTTTTTAAAAGAAATTGAAGATAAAAAAATAGTATTTATGGAACTGGGTGTAGGATTTAATACTCCTACTATAATTCGTTATCCTTTTGAACAGATGACATATGTAAATCCTAGTGCAACTTTAATCAGATTAAACAGAGATTATCCTGATGGAGCAACTGAAAATGAAAATAAAACTATTGCTTTTAATGAGGATATGATGGAGGTAATAAGTACTTTATGATAATAAATACAGGATGCAGGACAGACATTCCTGCATATTTTAGTGAATGGTTTTTTAACAGAATTAGAGAAGGATATGTTTACACAAGAAATCCTTATTATAAGAACCAGGTAATGAAATATGAACTTACACCTGATGTAGTTGATTGTCTTTCTTTCTGCACGAAAAATCCAGGACCAATGTTGCCTAGAATTCATGAGATTGATAAATTTAGGCAGTTTTGGTTTGTAACAATAACACCTTATGGAAAAGATATTGAGCCCAATGTTCCTGGTAAAGAGAAAGTAATGGAAGATTTTAAAAAACTTTCAGATATTGTTGGAGCGAAAAAGATAGGATGGAGATATGATCCAATTTTTATTACAGAAAAATATACCTTAAAAAGTCATATAGATAACTTTGAAAAAATGGTAGCTATACTTGCAGGTTACACTCATGATTGTGTTATCAGTTTTATAGATTTGTATGAAAAGACAAAGCGTAATTTTCCAGGAGTTAAGGCAGTTACGAAGGAAGAACAAGTTATAATTGCAAAGGAATTTGTACGTATAGGAAAAGAATATAATATTCAGATTAAGACTTGTGTTGAAGGTCAGGAACTATCAAGGTTTGGCGTTGATTGCAACGGCTGCATGACAAAACCAGTAATTGAAAAAGCTATAGATGTTAAGTTAAAAGTTCATCAAAAGAAATCTACAAGAGACGGCTGTAATTGTCTCCTTGGAAATGATATTGGGGCATATAATACCTGCGGTCATGGCTGCGTTTATTGTTATGCAAATTACGATCAAAAAACCGTTATAGATAATATGAAACTCCATAATCCAAAGTCTCCATTTTTGATTGGTGGAAATATGAATGGAGATATAGTAAAAGAAGCAAAACAAGAGAGTTTCATAGATAATCAAATATCATTATTTTAATGTGAATTTAAAGAACAGCAAGTTAATATTTGTGTTAGATTGGACTAGAAGTTTTGCATCTAATAGAGCCTGTTAGAAAGTTGGTGTTAATGTTATGAATCAATCAGGGAGATTACTTTTTTTAATAAATGAATTGATGGATGAAGATGATAGATATAAAGAATTGGATATTCCGGATTCTTATTTGGAGCAGACTAGATTATTGCGTTCACTTATGAATGTAAGAATGCCTAAGAAAATGAGTGAAGAATTTCTATGTGTACAAGATGAATATTTATCTAATTTAATAAAAGATAATGGTACTATTAAACTTGTAGATATACCAACAGTGGAAGAAGAATTACCATCATCATCTTTACTATTTAAAGATAAAATATCAATATGGAATGGAGATATAACAAGGCTCAAAATAGATGCTATTGTAAATGCAGCTAATTCTCAGATGCTGGGCTGTTTTGTACCATGTCACGGATGTATTGATAATGCTATACATTCAGCAGCAGGAATACAGCTTCGCGATGAATGTTATCAAATTATGAATAGGCAAGGTCATGAGGAAAAAACAGGAATGGCAAAGATAACTAAGGCTTACAATCTGCCATGCAAACATGTAATTCATACAGTTGGGCCAATTGTAAGACATGAGCTAACAAAGGAACTAGAGGAGGATTTACATTCTTGCTATAGGTCATGTTTGGAGTGTGCAGTCCAAAATGAAGTTAGAAATATAGCTTTTTGCTGCATATCTACAGGTGAATTTCATTTTCCAAATGAAAAAGCTGCTGAAATAGCAATAGAAACAGTAATACAATTTTTAAAAGAAAATGGATCAAAGATAGACAGAGTTATATTCAATGTATTTAAAGATTTGGATAATGAAATATACAGGAAATTGTAAGTGTAAATAAATGGAGGTTTGTATGACAAATAATTTAACTAAGGATGTTACCCAAAGAAAGACACAAAAATATTTAGGCGAAAAGGGATTTATAGTATTTATAGCTTTTTTAGGTGCGTTTATACCATTATCTACTGATGTTTATCTTCCAGCTCTTCCAAGAATGGTAGAAAGTTTGAACACAACTACTAGTATGGTAAATTTAACATTAGTATTCTTCTTTATATTTTATGCTGGAGCAACGTTGTTTTGGGGTCCATTAAGCGATAAGTACGGACGCAAACCCATTCTTTTAGTTGGGCTTAGTATATATACTATTGCAAGCATACTCTGTATCTTTTCTCCTAATGTATACATGTTAATAGTATGCAGAATACTGCAGTCAATAGGATGTGGCTCAGCTACAGCAGTTTCAACAGCAATTATTAAGGACTTATATAGAGGTCAAAAACGTGTTAGGATTTTAGCAATAGTACAGACTATATCAACTACATCACCTGTAGTTTCTCCTGTAATTGGAGCTTTTATATTAAGTTTTCTTTCATGGCGTGGAGTTTTTGTAGTGCTTGCTATAATAGGCATAATAAGTCTTATTGGTAGTTTTGCAATGGAAGAAACAATTGAGACACATACCGAAGGAAATATATTTAAAGCAATAGGAAGACTTGGAGTAGTAGCAAGAAATAAAAGTTTTATGTCTCTTTTATTAATGTTTTCATTATTGAATATTGCATTTATGTCCTTTATATCAGGTTCTTCATATATATATGTGAATGGTTTTGGAGTGAGCGAGAAAGTATATAGCTATTATTTTGCTGCAAATGCGATGTTTCTACTTATAGGACCAATGGTTTATATTCAGCTTTCTAGGTTTATTCATTATAAAACCATAATAACTGGAGCGTATATTGTAACAATTATAAGTGGGATTTTACTAATAACTATAGGAAATACAAGCCCAACGGTATTTTGTTTATCATTAATACCCGCATCTTTATGTGGAAATATCTTAGGGCCTCCAAGAACAAACCTTATGATAGAGCAGGTTGAGGGAGATATTGGATCAGCATCTTCACTTATGGGATGTATATTTACTTTATTTGGAAGTATTGGGATGATGCTAATTTCAACCGATGCTATAAACAAAGTAGTTCTAATGGGAGCGATGTATTTTATTGTAGGAATAATAAGTCTTGTAGCTTGGGTAATTTTATATAAAAAACCGTACATTAAACATACTTAGAATTATTAATTGGAATGTTTGCTGAAAGAGATTCGGGTTATAAATATTTCAAATTTGATATGCCCTAAAAACAAGGAGGATTTAAAAGATTACTATTTTACGTTAAATAAAGTGCGTTAAGTGAAAAAAGCGTTTGACCTAAAGTTAACTTGATGGAGTATAATAAATTTCAGAATATCAGATTTATTATATAAGGGAAAAATTATACGTTGAATATAAAAGAAATTGACTAGTTAAAATAATCAAGATGAAGGAGAAGTTAGTGTAATATACTTGTTTGTAAAATTATTATAAAACAAGAGATTTTCCTTATAAAATAAAAATTTATTTAACAAAATAAGTTTTCTAGGAGGATACAATGAATAAAGAGTTATTAGATAAGATACAAGCAAGTGAGTTTATTTCACATGAAGACTTAATATTTACTGAAATTAATGAAATAGTTGAGAATACTTTAAAATTAACATCTGAATTAAATGTAGGATATAAAACACCTCAAGAAGTAAGAAATATTTTATCAAAAATTACTGGTAGTGAAATTGATAATTCTGTACAAGTATTAACACCATTTAATACAGATTTTGGAGCTAATATTAGATTAGGTAAAGATGTATTTATTAATAAATCGTGTATGTTCGTTGACCTAGGCGGCATTAAATTGGAAGAGAAAGTTCTTATTGGACCGGATGTGAAAATATTATCAGTTAACCATCCGCTGGATCCTAAAATTAGACGTGGAGTTATTCTTAAGAGCGTAAAAATTAAACGTAATGCATGGATTGGCGCAGGAGTAACAGTTTGCCCAGGAGTGACAATTGGAGAAAATTCTATTATTGGAGCAGGCTCAGTCGTTACTAAGGACGTTCCTAGCAATACTGTATATGCTGGAGTTCCAGCTAAATTCATTAAAAATATATAAGCAATGAAATAAGTTTTAAGTTAAGGACTGTTGATTGGCAGTTCTTTTTAATTTCATTAGATCTATATCATAGCTAGGTAGAATCATATAGGAGAGTAAAAATAATTGTCTTTGTTTATTTTTCTAATCTTCGAAAAGCGTTAGATAATAGTGTTCAAGCATGGGATTAAAATTTTGTTATGAGTATATTTTTGTGTGCTATAATGAAATAATTAAATAACAGTCTAAATGTATAACTTGGGGGAATTTGTATGGTTGAAAAAATATGTGAAGTTATTAATGGTGAGTATTGCTGCGACATTGATATAACTATTGATGAATGGAAACAATTATTAATTAATCCTAAAATTTTTGATGATAAAAGTAAAGAAGCTATAAGAAAATGGTACATAGAACCTGGACACTCTGCAACTTGTAGTGATATAGGTAAAAAATATAATGAGCATAGTATGAGTGCCAATGGAATTATAAATGGTTTAGCGGGGAGAGTCCAAAAGGAACTTGGGCGTTTTGTTGTTAAGGGAGTAGGCGATATAGCTAAAGGGACAAGGTTTATTGTGATAATGAAAAGCAAACAAATTGATACAAAACCAAAGACTTGGGGGTGGACGATTAGATATGAACTTGTGAAGGCTATTGAAGAATTAAATATATTTTCAGATGATAGTGATTTAGTTTATAGTTACACAGATGATGAACTTGTTTCAGGCATAGGTCTTAGTAGTATTCCTCTAGATAGTCAAACTTTTGAATATAGAGGTAAACCTAAAAATAAGAAAGAACCTGTTTGTATACAAAATAAATATTTGTATCCTAGAAGCCGTAAGATATCAATAAATGCGCTACAACACGCAAATTATAAATGTGAAATTGATAATAATCATTTAACTTTCACTAGGAGGAATTCAGAATTAAACTATACTGAACCACACCATTTAATACCGATTACTTATCACAATAATTTTGAAGTTTCTCTTGATGTTGAAGAAAATATTGTTTCTTTATGCTGCAACTGCCATAAGCAAATACACTTAGGACAAGATTTTGAAGTAATGCTGAAAAAATTATATGATGATAGAAAAGATTTATTAAAGAAGGCAGGTATAGATATCTCGTTAGATGATTTGATTAAATTATATAAAAATGATAAATACGAAAACTAAATAATGATGGATGAAACAACGATTTGGAAGTTTTGAAATTTATATACTTCCAGCGGTTCAATTTATATTGTGTTTAAATTGATAGTGTATGTTCAAAAGAGGAAGGTGAGAGATTTGAATAAGGTTTTAGTTATAGATGATGATGGTTATATTAGAGAGCTTATTTGCACAGTACTGAAAAATGAAGGATTTTCTGTGTTAGAAGCTGTAAATGGAAGGGATGCATTAGAAAAGCTTGGAGAGGAAAAAATAGAACTTTGTGTTCTTGATATTATGATGCCTCAAATGGACGGCTACGAATTTTGTAAACAAGTACGCAGATATTATGAGGATATGCCAATTTTGATGCTGACTGCCAAAAGTGAACTTTCCCAAAAAGTAAAAGGATTTGAACTTGGAGCGGACGATTATTTAACAAAACCCTTTGAGGTTGATGAGTTGGTTGTTCGAATAAAAGCACTTCTGAGGCGTTATAAAGTAGCTACTTCACAGATCATTAATATTGGTGATTTAGCTATAGATAAGAGTAGTTATTCTGTCATTAACAACAATGAAAAATCTGATATACCAATGAAAGAATTTGAACTTTTATTTATGCTCGGAAGTTATCCTGGTAAAACCCTTTCTCGTGATAGGCTAATTGAAGAGGTTTGGGGTGTTGATTTTGAAGGAAACGAGCGAACACTTGACGTTCATATAAATCGTCTTAGGGAGAGATTTCCATCTGAGGTTTACAAGTTTAAAATTACTACAATTCGTGGACTTGGTTATAGATTGGAGGAAGTGTAGTGATGGGAAATAGGTATTTTTTTTCATTAATACTGATTTTTATTACAACATTACTTGGTCTTACTAGTGGATATTATATTTGTATATTTATTTTTGGCCAAACAGAAAGTATTCATTCATATCTAATATTTATTGTTCAAAGTTTAGCTTCTGCTGTGATATATCTTCTGGGCTGGAAAGTAATCGTCTATCTGCATTGGAATTTCACTAATAAACATAAAAGATTTGATCTATCACATTTTCCAATATTAAGTGGAGCTGTTGAAGCTATGAACACGATAGCTTCTGGTGATTTCAATGTGCTTGTTAAAACAAATGAACTCGATCCTTTTAATGAGATAGCAGACAATGTCAACAGAATGGCAAAAGAGCTGGGATCTTTAGAAAAACTACGTCAAGATTTTATATCAGATGTGTCACATGAAATACAGTCACCGTTAACCTCTATCTCAGGGTTTGCTACGCTATTAAAAAAAGGAAACTTAAGTGAAAACCAAATATCACACTATGCCAATATAATAGAAACTGAAAGTAAACGATTATCCAAACTAAGCGAAAATCTATTAAGATTATCTAATTTGGAATCGGAAGATAATGATTTAAACTTGAAGAAATATCAAATAAATAAACAAATTGAAAGTATTTTACTCATGTTAGAACCACAATGGTCGGCAAAAAATATAATACTTGAGCTTTCTCTTGATGAAACCGTAATATGCGGAGATGAGGATTTATTAAGTCAGGTATTTATAAATTTGCTTAATAATGCTATTAAATTTACACCATCAAACGGAAATATAGGCATTAGTTTATTAAGCGATGAAAACGGAATTGAATGTAAAATCTCCGATACAGGTATAGGTATTTCACCACAAGATCAGCCACGAATTTTCGAACGGTTTTACAAAGCAGATAAATCCCGTGACCGTTCTTTGGGCGGCAACGGACTTGGACTTTCAATAGTAAAAAAGATTATTGATTTACATGGAGGAAAAATATCTCTTACAAGTGAAATTGGAAAAGGTACGGAATTTACTGTTTGGCTGCCTAAGGTACAATCAAACAAATAACAATTCCATTACCACAGTCTGAATTAGCAGACTGTGGTTTTTTTGTTTACATTGCGTTTAAATTCCATTTAAATTAAGTTTAAATAGCAGCTATATATTATATTTGTAGAAAACAAACAGGAATTAGAGTTAATAATATTGAAAAAAGGTTGTGCCTTTATTGTTAAGCACCAATTTTATTATTTATACAACACGAAAGGAGTTTTTTATATGGAAAATATGGATCAAAAATCACTTTACTATCTGGAAAAGGCACCTGTTACAAAAGCAATAATACACATGGTTATTCCTATGATACTAAGTAGTATCGCATCAGTTGTCTATAATATCATCGATGCTTTTTTTGTTGGTAAGCTTAATAATACTGCAATGATGGCAGCAGTGATACTAGCATTGCCATTTTCATTAGTATTAATGGCACTTGGGCAAATGTTTGGAGTAGGTTCGGGAACATATATATCGAGACTTTTAGGTGAGGGCAATACAGACAGTACCAAAAAAGTTAGTTCCATTAACTTTTGGTCATCAATGCTCATGGGTGTCATTTTTATGATGATATGTCTACCTTTATTATCTTCTATTTTGCCGCTTTTAGGAGCAAGTGGTGAAACACTACAATACACAAGAAATTTTGTTATAGTACTTGTTATTGGAGCTCCAGTTATTATCGTTAATATGGCGCTTGACGCAGCTGTACGTGCGGAGGGAGCATCCACTATTTCTATGACTGGTACCATAGTAGGTATTATAATTAATATAATCCTTAATCCTTTTTTCATTTTCGTTCTTAATATGAATGTTATGGGATCAGCACTAGCCTCTCTTTGTGGTAATATTGTTTCCGTTTTGTATTTTGTATATTATCTGCAAAAGAAGAGTAATTTTCAGAGCTTGTCAATTAAGGACTTTAAACCAAGTAAAGAAATTTATGGTGAAATTTTTAAGGTTGGAGTTTCAGCTTTATTACTTAGTGGATTTTTTGTTATTATAAGTCTGCTTTTCAATAATTATTCTATGTTTTATGGAGACAGTGTTGTGGCGGGATTTGGAATAGCACAAAGAGTTGTTCAAATTGTAGATTGTATTGGTATGGGCTTTGCAATGGGAGTTGTACCACTAATTGCATTTACTTACTCTGCAAATAATCAAAAGCGTCTCATGGAAATTGTTAAAAAAACTATATTGTATATGCTGGGCTTAACACTAACTTTAGGAGTAGTTCTATTTGCACTCAGGTTACAGATTATTGGAATATTCAGCATTGACCCTGAGGTTATTGCCATTGGTCAAATAACTCTTATAGCTCAACTTTCCTCAACTGTCTTTGCTGCCCTATGTGAATTCTTTACTGGAATCTTCCAAGCCCAAGGAGCTGGTATGCAATCAAACGTTATGGCTGCTGTGAGGGGTGTTTTATTTATCCCTATTTTGATTGTAGGAAATTTACTATTTGCTGTTAATGGTGTTATTTGGGCTATGACAGCTACAGAAGGATTATCATGTCTGATAGGAATTGCCCTATGGCTGGGGATTAGACAGAAAAGCTTAAAAGAAGTCTCTATTAATGAACAAACAAGATAAATTAACTTATGATTACATGAATAATAATCAAATTAAGATCTTTGTAAAAAGGGAAGTAGAAATTAGATAGATATTTATATTCTTATTAGTAAGATTAGTATTTGTTATGATTTAGCTTTATTTTAATAATTAAAAAGATATTACTCAATATCACGAAGTAATATCTTTTTTATTTTTTTCTAAAATCTAATGGAAATAAAAAGATTGTAGTATTTTAAGAGGAGAAAATTTATTGATTTTTATACAATAGCCTTTATAAAAACATATATCCATATATATAACTAGTAGATAGAAAAATAATATTAAGGGGTATGATGAAAATGAGAGAAAGAAAGTGCGTAAAGTTTAGAGTTGATATGTATGATGATACTAAGTTTAAAATAATAGATATGAAGCCTGAAAGAGATCTCGTTCACTATGTTTGGACTAGAGTTGTAACTTTGGCTGGTAAAATTAATTTAGAGGGAGAGCTATATATGTCTAAAAATCTTCCATATACAATAGAAACTTTAGCAATAGAGTTTAACAGAAGCGAGGAGCAGATTAAATTAGCATTAGATATATTTATAGAATTGGAAATGGTTGAATTTATTGAAGGAAGTATTTATAGAGTTAAGAACTTTGTAAAGCACCAGAACATCAAGGTGAAAGAAAAAATCAAAACTCAAGAAAAGGAACTAGACAGAAAATTAGGTGAAAATAAAGCAGTAGATATTAGGAATTACGATAAAAGGGATTTAGAAATTGCTAGTAGTGGGATTAATAAAGATAGCAATATGAATAATGAAATTAATAATGATAGCTCCCAAGATAATGCTACTATACCTTTCGAATCTAAGAAAATTAAGAAGACAACCAGAAAGAAGAAAAGAGATGAACAGTTTGATATTACTGATGAAAGCGATGTCGAAGACAATGTAATTTGCTGGGTTACTGATGGTGAATTGCTAGTGAATGAAAGCGATAAGGTTATTATGAGTATGGAGTTTTGATTACTAAGATAAGTTTTATTTTTAGCGAATAGATTTGGAACGAGAATAACGATTCTATACTAATTGTTGCTATACTTTTAAGCCAGTGGGCGTTTATCAACTGAAGTTGATGAGCTCTTATTTCTGCATTATTTACTACTAGTAAAGTTGAGACATACGTTTAAGAAAAAAGAATATATGAAGTGGATAAATTGTTAGATTGAACTTTTATTATAAAGTTGAGTAATATATTTAGAGTTATTTGACTAAAATTTTATTTCATATTTTAATGTGAATATTTAGCTATATAACAATTGTATAAAAATATATTTTGAGAACTAAGTTGGTTTTATAACATTAATAGTAGATAAAAAAGATAAAAGGAGATTGTTAATAAAATACAAATAAATATTTAGTTAATTAAATAAAAATATTTACTAAAATAATTAGTGGTGATATAATTGGAATTGTAAAAGAGAACTAGTTATAGAAAATGGATATTTAAAAATTTTTAGATACGAACTAAATATTTAGGAGGGAAGTCATGGAACATACAGTAAAAGACTTAGAATTTAAGGCAAGGCAAGTCAGGAAAGGTGTTTTAGATATGGTTTATGCATCTAAAGCAGGTCATGTTGGAGGTTCGATGTCAAGCATAGATATATTAACAACACTTTATTACAAAGTATTAAATATTGATCCTGAAAAATTTAGTGATCCAGATAGAGATAGATTTATATTAAGCAAAGGGCATATTGCAGAGTCTCTTTATTATATTTTAGGTGATAAAGGTTTTTTTGAAAAAGAGAAATTAAAAACTTATAGTCAATGTGGCTCTACATTAATTGGACATCCTAACAATAAAAATAATGGTGTTGAAGTAAATACAGGATCTCTAGGACATGGATTACCAGTATCTGTAGGAATGGCCTTAGCAGGTAAACGTGATAATAAAAATTATAGAGTATTTACGTTAATGGGTGATGGAGAACAAGCAGAAGGTTCTGTTTGGGAAGGTGCTATGGCAGCTGCAAATTATAAATTGGACAATCTTATTGGAATAGTTGATAGGAATGGACTTCAAATATCAGGAACTACAGAAGAGGTAATGGCATTAGATAACTTAAAAGATAAATGGACAAGCTTTGGTTGGGAAGTGGCAGAAGTTAATGGAAATAATATTGAAGAGCTATTAAAAGTATTTAGCAATATTCCGGCTAAAGAAGGAAAACCGACAATGGTTATTGCAAAAACGATTAAAGGTAAGGGAATTTCTTATATGGAGAATAAAGCTAATTGGCATCATGGAGTACCAACAGAAGAAGAATATAATCAAGCCGTTAAGGAATTAGAAGGAGGGATTATAAATGAATAAGATTTCTAATCGTCAAGTAATATGTGATACATTAATGGAATTGTCAAAAGAAGATAAGGGTATTATGGTCTTAGCTTGTGATTCTAGAGGATCAGCATCTATGGGGGCTTTTGCAAATGAATATCCAGAGCAATTTGTTGAAGTGGGTATTGCGGAACAAGATGCGGTAGGAATTGCGGCAGGTCTTGCAACTTGTGGGAAAAAGCCATATGTAGCATCACCAGCCTGCTTTCTATCAATGAGAAGTGTTGAGCAAATCAAAGTTGATGTTGCTTACTCAAAAACTAATGTTAAACTAATTGGAATTAGTGGCGGTGTAAGTTATGGAGCACTCGGAATGACTCATCATTCTCTTCAAGATATTGCAGTTATCAGAGCTATTCCAGATATTGCTGTATTACTTCCAGCAGACAGATTTGAAACTAAAAAAATGATTGAAGCACTTCAGAAATGTAATAAACCTGCATACATACGAATTGGAAGAAACCCAGTAGAAGATGTTTATGAAAATGAAAATATTGAATTTGAAATTGGTAAAGCAAATGTGATTCATCAAGGAAATGACATTACAATAATTGCTACAGGAGAAACAGTTAAAGCGGCATTAGATGCGAGCAGAGAATTAGAAACTAAAGGGGTAGGATGCAGAGTTTTAAGCATGCACACTATAAAACCGCTAGATGAAGAAGCAATTATAAAAGCAGCTAAAGAAACAAAAGGAATTATTACAATCGAGGAACACAGCATTTATGGTGGCCTTGGAGCAGCAGTATCAGAAGTTGTTTGTCAAACAGCTCCAACAAAGATGAAAATCCTTGCAATTGCAGATGAAGCTCCTATAACAGGAAATACTAAAGAAGTATTTAACTATTATGGATTAACTGCAGAAAATTTAGTGAAGGTAGCAGAAAAACTTCTTAAATAATAGAATTTAAGTCTTATTAAAGACTTGGAAATCAGCTTATGTCAGTATATGGCATGAGTTGGTAGGAAATATAGAACTGTTATGGAGTGTATGCAGAAGAAATGGGAAAAGCAGCAATGGAGTTGATATAAATGGCAAAGTATATTATTGGAATAGACCAAAGTACTCAAGGAACAAAGGCGCTTTTGTTTAATGAAGAAGGAATGCTATTACAAAGAACAGATTTACCCCATGAACAAATTGTTAATGACAAGGGATGGGTATCTCATAATCCGATAGAAATCTATCATAATACTATTAAAGTAGTAAGGAACTTGGTTGACAAATCCAAGATTAATAAAAATGAAATTGTAGGTATAGGAATAAGCAACCAAAGGGAAACATCACTTGTATGGGATAAAGAAACTGGAGAACCAATTGATAATGCAATTGTATGGCAATGCTCTAGAGCTACAAAAGTATGTGAAAGAGTAGAAAGACTAGGAAAAGCAGAATTAGTTCGCAAAAAAACCGGAATGAATTTATCGCCATATTTTCCGGCATCAAAGATAGCGTGGTTACTTGAAAACGTTGAAGGAGCAAAAGAAAAGTCGGAAGCAGGTAAATTGTGTTTTGGAACAATTGATAGTTGGTTAATTTATAAGATGACAAATGGTGTATCTTATAAAACTGATTACTCTAATGCTTCTAGAACCCAGTTATTCAATATAATCGAATTGAAATGGGATGAAGAAATTTGCGAGTTGTTTGGAATAAATTCAAACAATCTAGCGGAGGTATGTGACTCTAATGCAAACTTTGGGGAAACAGATTTTGAAGGTTTTTTTGATAAATGTATACCTATTCATGGAGTATTAGGTGATTCTCATGGTGCTCTCTTTGGACAAGGGTGCTTGGAACGAGGAACGATTAAAACTACGTATGGGACAGGTTCGTCCATTATGATGAATATTGGTGAGAAGCCGGTTTTAAGTACTCATGGAGTAGTAACGTCACTAGCATGGGGAATGAATGGAAAAGTTAATTATGTGCTAGAAGGAAATATTAACTACACAGGTGCGGTTATCACATGGCTTAAGGATGATTTGAAATTGATAACTTCACCAAAAGAAACTGAACAAGCTGCACTAGAGGCAAATTTAGATGATCAGGTATACTTAATACCTGCATTTACTGGGCTTGGTGCACCTTATTGGGATAGTAAAGCGACAGCGGCAATTACAGGAATGACCAGAACTACAGGTAAAGCAGAGATAATAAGAGCTGGACTTGAATGCATTGCTTTTCAAATTACAGATGTAGTAAAAGCAATGAGTGAAGATGCAGGTATTGCAATTGAAGAGCTTCGTGTCGATGGTGGACCGACTAGAAATAAATATTTGATGCAATTTCAAAGTGACATACTTAATATTTCAGTTCAGGTTCCAGATGCAGAAGAATTATCGGGAATCGGGGTTGCTTATGCAGCAGGATTAGCACTTGGTGTGTATGAATATACGATTTTTAACAATATGAAGAGAAGTAGATTTGACTCTAAAATGGATAACAATCTTAGAAATAAAAAATATCAGGGGTGGCTTACAGCTGTAAAATCTATTTTATTAAAAAAGTAATAAAAATAAAATCAGATGAATTATTAAGCAGAAATAAATAGAACAATATTTATTAAGAGGAGATGTTAGGGCAATGAAATTTTTCTTAGATACAGCAAATGTTAATTATATTAGAGAAGCAAATGAAATGGGAGTAATATGCGGAGTTACAACTAATCCTTCACTTGTAGCAAAAGAAGGAAGAGACTTTAATGAAGTAATAAAAGAAATAACAGAAATAGTTGATGGGCCGATAAGTGGAGAAGTTATAAGCGAAGATGCTGAAGGTATGATTAAAGAAGGAAGAGAGATAGCTGAAATTCATAAAAATATGATAGTTAAAATTCCGATGACAGCAGAAGGCTTAAAAGCAACTAAAGTTTTAGCAAGTGAAGGAATCAAGACAAATGTAACTTTAATATTCTCGGCGACCCAAGCATTACTTGCAGCAAATGCAGGAGCAACATATGTTAGTCCGTTTCTTGGAAGAGTAGATGATATATCAATGATTGGAATGGACTTAGTAAGAGACATAGCTGAAATATTTGAAATTCATGCAATAGAAACAGAAATAATAGCTGCAAGTGTAAGAAATCCAATCCATGTAATTGAAGCAGCAAAAGCAGGAGCACATATAGCAACAGTTCCTCGCAGCTTAGTACTACAAATGGTGAAACATCCATTGACGGATCAAGGACTTGAAAAATTCAAAGCAGATTGGGCAGAAGCTTTTGGTAAGTAATAGTTAATAATCTATGCCATCTAGGGTACCCTGTGGGCAGTTTACAGCATTTTATACAACGGTATTTATATAAAATATATCTAGGAAATGAGGAAAAAGATGAGTAGAGAACTAGATCAATTATCAATAAATAGTATACGAGTTCTTGGTATTGACGCAATAAATAAAGCTAATTCGGGACATCCAGGCGTAGTTCTTGGATCGGCGCCTATGGCTTATACATTGTGGGCAGAACATATGAAGATGAATCCTAAAAATAGTAATTGGTTTAATCGGGATAGATTTGTATTAGCAGCTGGGCATGGATCGATGCTTTTATATTCACTATTACATCTATCGGGATATAAAGTTACAATGGATGACTTAAAGAATTTTAGACAATGGGGAAGTAAAACTCCAGGACATCCAGAATATAAGCATACAGATGGAATAGATGCAACAAGTGGTCCACTTGGACAAGGAATTCCTATGGCTGTAGGAATGGCTATGGCTGAAAAGTTCTTGAGCGCTAAATATAACAAGGAAAATTTTAATATAGTAGATCATTACCAATATGTTATTTGTGGCGATGGAGATTTGATGGAAGGTGTGACTAGTGAAGCTTCTTCGCTAGCTGGACATTTAGGTCTTGGAAAGTTAGTGGTTTTATATGATTCTAATGATATCTGTTTAGATGGAAAAACAATTGATTCATTTGGTGAAGATGTTTTAAAACGTTATGAATCATATGGATGGCATGTGCAAAAAGTTGAAGATGGAAATGATATAGAAGCAATTTCTAATGCCATAAAACTTGCGAAAAATGAAGTTGACAAGCCGTCAGTAATTGAAGTTAAAACAGTTATAGGATTTGGTTCGAAGAACCAAGGTAAAAATGGAGTTCATGGTGCTCCGCTTGGCATAGAAGATGGAGAATATGCTAAGAAAGCATATGGATGGGAGTATGAACCATTTACAATTCCAGAAGAAGTTTATGAAAATTACAAAAATAAAATTCAAGGGCCAGGACAAAAAGCAGAAGATGAATGGAATGCATTATTTGAAACATATAAAAAAGAATATTCTAAGGAAGCTCTGGAATTAGAAAAGGCTATAAATGGAGAGTTATTATTTGAATTATCTGATGTAATGCCTAAATATGAAGTTGGATATAGTGATGCTACAAGAAATACAAATAATGAAGCTATTAATGCAATAGCAAAAGCAATTCCTTATTTTATTGGAGGATCAGCAGATTTATCGGGATCAAATAAGACTTTAATTAAAAATGAAGAAAAGTTTATTGTTGGGAAAGATTATGGAAGAAATATTTATTTTGGTGTGCGAGAATTTGCAATGGCATCAATGTTGAATGGGATGGTACTACATGGTGGAGTAAAGGTATACGGAGCAACATTTTTTGTGTTTTCAGATTACCTAAAGCCTGCTGTTAGAATGGCTGCAATTATGGGGTTACCAGTAACTTATGTATTTACACACGATTCAATTGCAGTTGGTGAAGATGGACCAACCCATGAACCGATTGAGCAATTAGCGATGTTCCGTTCTCTGCCTAATATGGTTATGTTCAGACCAGCAGATGCTGTTGAAACTGCAGCAGCTTGGAGATTGGCAGTAGAATCTAAAGATCATCCAACAGCTTTAGCGTTAACTCGCCAAAATGTAACTGTTATGGAAGGGTCAAGTTATGAAGGGGTTAAACAAGGTGCTTATGTTATAAGTGCAGCTAAGGGAGAATGTGAAGGACTATTGATTGCAACAGGCTCAGAAGTTAATTTAGCTGTAGAAGCACAAAAAGAGTTAGCAAAGGAAAATATTCATGTTTCGGTTGTAAGTATGCCTTCAATGGAATTGTTTGAAAAGCAGTCAAAAGAATATAAAGAAGAAGTGTTACCTAAAAATATTTTTAAAAAATTGTCAATAGAAATGGGAACAACATTTGGATGGCATAAATATGCTACTGAGGTTATTGGAATTGATAAATTTGGAGCATCAGCCCCAGCTGAAAAAGTTATAGAAGAATACGGATTCACTGTGGAAAATATCATGAAAAAATTTAAAGCTCTTTAAGATTAGGTTAAACGATAAGTTGAAAATAATCTCATAATTTTTTATAAAACTGAATTGAAAAATATCTTTAATATAAAAAGACATTTATTTAATAAAAAATATTAGGAGGAATTAAAAATGAAAGAATTCAAAATTAAATTAGGAGTTGCTGCAACACGTAGATCAATATTTAGTAAAGATGATGCCATAAAATATAAAGATTTAACTTGTAAAAAATTAAATGAATTAGGAATAGAATTTGTAGATATTAATGATATAAACGAAGAAGGGTTATTATTTACAGAAAAGCATGTAGACCAAGTAGTGGAAAAATTCAAAAAAGAAAAAGTAGATGCATTATTTTTCCCACATTGTAATTTTGGTTCAGAAGATTTAGTTGCTAAGGTTGCTTCAAAAATGAAATTACCAGTATTGTTATGGGGACCTCGTGATGATGCGCCGTTAGAAAATGGAACAAGACTTAGAGATAGTCAATGTGGATTGTTTGCTACGGGAAAAATATTAAGACGTTTTAAAGTACCTTTTACTTATATACCAAATTCAACACTTGAAGATGTTGCGTTTGAAAGAGGACTTCGAAACTTTATTGCAGCTGCTAATGTAGTTAAAGAAGTTGGAAATTTAAGAATACTTCAAATTTCTACACGTCCATCATCTTTCTGGACAATGATGTGTAATGAAGGTGAATTATTAGAAAAGTTTGGAGTTCAAATTCATCCGATTTCAATGACAGAATTTGTAGCAAAAGTTAAAAAAGTTAAAGCGGAAGAAAAAGAAAAAGTGCAAGAAACAATTAATTATATGAAAGAAGTGTTAGAGATTACAGTTTCAGAAGAAATTGTTGAAAACGTTGCATCATTAAAAGTTGCCTATAGTGAATTAACAACTGAATTTGGATGTAGTGCAGTAGCTATACAATGTTGGACAGCACTTCAAGATGAATTAAAAATAATGCCATGTATGGCTAATGCATTATTAACTGATGAAGGAATTCCAGTTGTGTGTGAAACTGATATTCATGGAGCAATTACATCTGTAATAGCTCAAGCAGCAACAATGGGACAAGCACCGCCATTCTTTGCAGATTGGACTGTAGTTCACCCAACTAACAAAAATGGTGAGCTTCTTCAACATTGTGGGTGTTTCCCAGTTTCTTTAACTAAGAAGAATCAAAAGGCAAAAATTGCAACACCATTTGCGCTAGAAAGTGGATGTAGTGGATCTTCTTTTGCAGAAATTGAAGGTGGAGATATATCACTTCTAAGATTTGATGGAGATAATGGAGAGTATTCAATGTTGCTTGGACATGCGAGAGGTATTGAAGGTCCATATATTCAAGGAGCATATCTATGGGTTGAAGTAGAAAATTTATCAAGACTTGAAGATAAACTTGTAACTGGACCATATGTTCATCACTGTACTGGAGTTCATAAGGATGTATTACCTGTTATATATGAAGCTTGTAGATATATACCTAATTTAAAACCGGATTTCTATGATGATGTAGAAGAAGAAGTAAAAGCTTGGATTCGTGGAGAATAAAATTTAGTTTATTTATGTAGATATAAAATCTTGTTATATTCAGTTAAAGATTAATAATATAATACTTAATCTTTAACTGAATTTTAGTGATAAATAAAAACTATATATTTACAACTTTAGTTAATCAAAAATTAATTTTTTATTTCTCTATATTTCAAATAATTCTTTAATTATCCTACTGATATGAGTACAATAAAAGTATTTATTTAACTAATTGCATGAGAAGCTTATTATAAAAAAGATTGAAGAAGGGTGTTAATATATATGGATAAATTAAAAATTTCAGATAATAGAAGATATTTTACACATCAAGATGGTAAATCGTTTATTTGGTTGGCTGATACGGACTGGACACTAGCACAGAGAGTAAAATGGGATGATGTAGAATATATAATGCAGAAAAGAAAATCACAGGGATTTACAGTGCTTCAAATTGTAGCTCTTAATCCAGAACAGGATAGAGAAATGAGGAATCCAGCTGGTGAAAAGGCACTACTTAATAATGATTTAAATACACCGAATGAAAGATATTTTGAATATTTAGATTGGGTGCTAGATAAGGCTGAAGAGTATGGATTTTATGTACTATTACTACCAGTGTGGGGAGAACTTGTTGTAGGTCATAATTGGATGGGACAATTTTCTGAGAAAATTGTTACTGAAAAAAATGCTTATGAATATGGAAGATGGATTGGTAATCGATATAAAGATAGGACAAATATAATTTTGTGTTTAGGTGGCGATAGAATGCCTATTCATCGTGGTGTAGACTACAAAAATGTTTGGAGGAAAATGGCGGAAGGTCTTGATAAAGGAGTACTTGGAAAGGAAATGAAGTATAACGAAGAAGATTCGGATTGGCAAAAGCTTATGATGACATATCATGCATGCCATGAGGCAGAGACAGGTGAATGTTCAACAATGTCTTACTGGACAGATGATGAGGCATGGATATCATTTATAATGATCCAATCTGGGCACGGTCTAGCACCAAAGAATTATGAATTAGTTAAAAAAGATTATGATAGAGAAAATACTATGCCGGTTTTTGATGGAGAGCCAGCTTATGAGCAAATGCCGACTGTATGGCCAGCGACTCCAGAGGATTTCCACGGGGCATGGATGGTAAGAAAACGAGCATACTGGAGTTTGTTTGCAGGTTCTTTCGGTCATACCTATGGTCATGGATCTGTTTGGTGTATGATTTCGGATAAGGAAAGAGATAGTTTTAGGAAATACTCTTGGTTTGAAGCATTAGACCAACCTGGTGCATGGCAAATTAAAGTACTACGTGATTTTTTAGAATCAAGAGATTTAAGCAAGTGTGTACCTTGCCAAGAAATGCTGTTAGAACAAAGTAAAAAGTTAGAAGATATTTTAGATGAACATGTGCAATGTTGTGTAGAATCAAATGGAGAATTTGCATGCGTTTACTTTCCGTCAGGTGGAGAAGAAACGATGGACCTAAGCAGATTAAAAAAATATAATTTACAAATATGGTGGTTTAACCCTAGAGATGGAAGATGCTATTCACAAGAAAATATTATTTCTGATGAAGCTATAAGTATAAAAGACATATTGATGAAAGATGCTGAAAATATAAATTTAAAAATAGTAACACCAACTCACGGGGATGAGCAAGACTGGGTGTGTATAATAGAGAATAAGAGTAACAAAGCAATACCTGGTAAAACTCAAGTTTATGGGGAAATGCCAGTACCACTAGAAGTTAAGAAAGTCTTTCCTGCATGGTAAAATGTAATATGAATAGAAATTATGATTTGAAAATTTATTGCTGATAAATTAAAAGTGATTAGTTTATCAGCTGTGGTGTGAAATGATAAATTATGTATAATGCTACTATATCGTAATTTATCATTTTTGTTATATATTTTATTTGAACAGAAATATTTTTAGTGTTTGGAAGTAATTAAAATAAATGTTAGAGGTGAAAGATATGTCACAAATTAAAGTAGAAAAAAATAGTCGTACATTAAAAAAAGATGGGAAACACTTCTTTTATCTAGCGGACACTTGCTGGAGCGCGTTTACTAACATAACTTTAGAAGAATGGGAATATTATTTGAATTTGAGAAAATACCAAGGGTTTAATGTAATTCAAATAAATATTCTTCCTCAATGGGATGCTAGTGAAACAGATCTGAATGTTTATCCTTTGCCGTATACAGAAGGAAAGGTCAAAAAAATTGAATTTACTGAATTTAATCAAGAGTATTTTAACAGTGCAAGGCATATGTGTAAAATGGCTAAAGAGAAAGGTTTTGAGTTAGCCCTTGTTGTATTATGGTGTAATTATGTTCCTAATACTTGGGCAAGTAAAATGTTTGGTGATAATATTATGCCTTATGATTTTATAGAAAAATATATTGAAAAAGTAAATGAAACTTTTTCGGATTTAGATCCGTTTTACATAATTAGTGGTGATACAGATCTTGATGGAGAAGATACAAAAAAATACTATTTAAAAGCATCAAAAGAATTAAAAAGATTAGCACCTGATTTATTGCAAACTCTGCATATTAAAGGAAGATTAGATGTAATTCCACAAGAATTTATTGATAAGATTGATTTTTATTTTTATCAATCTGGACATAATGCTGAAAATCCAGCAATGCCATATTTGCTTGCTGAAAGTTTTTATGAAAAATACCCTGTTAAACCTATAATTAATTCAGAACCATGCTATGAACAAATGGGATATAGTAGGAATATGTATGGTAGATTTTATCAATTTGATGTAAGAAGAGCAGCTTGGATGAGTTTGCTTTCTGGAGCGTGTGCAGGGGTAACCTATGGTGCACATGGAATCTATAGTTGGCATAAAATAGGAAAGGCATTTGGTTTGGGGATAGGAGAAGGGTTTGACAATCCTAATCCATGGAATGATGCTGTTAAGTATCCAGGTGCATGGGACTATGGATATATACGATATATGTTGGAGTTATATGGAATTGATGAATTAGTTCCGATGAATAAAATTAAGAATTCAAGTAGTGATATTAGAATGGCATCTACTAGAAATGAAAATAAAATATTAATTTATGTGCCTGTAAATACAAACGTAAAGATAGATAAGGATTTATCAGGATATGATATTAAAGTTATTGATTTAGTGAACAAAAATATATGTATCCCCAATGTGAAAGTTGAAAATGGAGAAACGATAGTTTATATGCATAACTTTGAACAAGATGTTTTGATTGTTATGGTGAGGTAGAATTATAAATATATATGCGCTAACAATTTAAAATTTGTTAAATAAATAATTTGATAAATATTTAGCTAAATATGTTTTGTTTTTAGTAATAATGGGTTATACTATAATTATGAAAATTTGAAAAAACATAATATTAGTCGATAAATAGGTAGGAGAGTAAAAATGAAAACTATAATGCAAGATATAGCTAAATTGGCGGGCGTATCTCCAGGAACAGTATCAAATGCACTCAATGATAGAAAAGGTGTAGGTAAAGAAACTAAAACTAAAATTATTAAAATTGCAGAAGAATTAGGATATTTTCGTAATCATAAAAAGAATGAAGAAAAAGTAATGAGATTAATTCTCTTTAAAAAACATGGATATGTGGTTTCTGATACACAATTTTTCTCGGCGTTAATTGAAGCCTGCGAAAATGAATGTAGGCAAAGTGGGTACGAACTATTAATATCACAAGTGATACATGGAGAACATGATAAAGAGAATGTTTTTAAAATTATAAATCAAAGTAAGATAGATGGAATATTACTTTTAGCGACGGAAATGAATGAAGAGGATTTTTGTTACTTTGAAAACCTAGATATTCCGATTGTTGTGTTAGATAGTTATTTTGCTCTTAAGAGTTATGATTATGTGGTGATTAATAATACAAGTGGTTCTTATAGAGCTACTAAATATTTTATTGATAATGGACATAAGAAAATAGGAATATTAGGAAGTTCTATCAATATAAGCAACTTTGAGTATCGTTATAAAGGATTCAAAAAAGCAATTGAGGAATCAGGACTAAAATTTAGACAAGAGGACGAAATATTAATTGAACCTACTCTAGATGGGTCTTATAGAGATATGAAAAAATATTTGGAACAAAATCGAGGAAAGGAGCTCCCTACAGCTTTATTTGCTTTTAATGATATTATTGCTTTAGGAGCTATAAGAGCAATGCAGGAGCAAGGTATAAAAGTGCCCGAAGATATATCAATAATTGGGTTTGATGATATACCATTTTCTTCATTGAGTAATCCTAATATGACAACGGTGAAGGTTTATACGGAAGAAATGGGAAGTATAGCTGTAAGAAGACTTATAGATAAGATAAATGATGAGAATGGAGCTATTCCACTAAAAATAGAAATAGATACAAAACTCATAGAAAGAAATAGCGTAGCTAAGCATAGTTAAATAAGATATGAATTCTTAGTTGAAATAGAGTAGGAAGATGATTACATATTATTATGGTAAATCAACTTCCTACTTTTTTTATATAAAAATCACTAAAAATTTATAAAAATAAAACAAAAAATTTACTAAAAATATATTGAAGAATTTATGAAAACGATGTATAATGAAAACATACTCAATGAAGAATTATTAAAAAATTAATTAAAATACTTAGTTGAAATTCGGGACATAATATAGTTTATAAGGGAGTTGATAGCGGATATAAACAAATGGCTAGCTTATTAATAAGCTTTTATATATGGGAATTATACGTTTTAAGTCGTTAAGAAATAATGGAACTAAATTTATTTAAATGAATTACTAAAAATAACGTGAATTTTTTATAAATCTATATATCGTTTATAAGTATTTTAATCTAAAAATATAATAAGTTTTCATTTGGTTTGTAAAGTGAAAATTAAATATTTATAAGATCCGCGGAAATTTATATCTATAATTAAAGTTGAAGGAGAGGAAATTAATGGCTAAAAATTATGATCAATTAGCAAAAGACATAATTAAAAATATTGGTGGAAAAGAAAATGTATTATCATTAGTACATTGTGCTACAAGATTAAGGTTTAAATTAAAGGATAAAGAGAAGGCTAATAAATCAGCACTTGAAAGGTTAGAAGGAGTTATTACAGTTGTAGAAAGTGCTGGACAATATCAAGTTGTAATTGGTAATTCAGTAGGAGAGGTCTATAATACTATCGGTAATGTTACTGGAGTTGCACTTAATTCAAATAACGAAGAAGGTTCAAATGATAAAAACGGATTTTTAAGTGCTGCAATAGATACAATTTCAGGAATATTTACTCCAATACTTGCAGCTATGTGTGGTGCTGGTATTTTAAAAGGATTACTTATGCTTTTTACAACAATGGGATGGTTAGTAGATTCAAGTGGAACGTATAAAATTTTATATGCCGCATGCGATAGTGTTTTTTATTACTTGCCTATAGTGTTAGCTTTTACTTCAGCTAAGAAATTTAATGCGAATCCTTTCGTAGCAGTAGCTGTAGCAGGTGCTCTTTTATATCCTAGTATGACAGCATTATTTTCTGCTAAAGAAAGCATTAACTTTTTAGGAATTCCTGTTGTATTAATTAGTTACCCATCAACAGTTATACCTATAATTCTAGCAGTATATGTTTTATCAAGGATTGAAAAGCTTTTAAATAAAACTCTTCCAACAGTTTGTAAGAATTTTGTCACTCCAACAGTTTGTTTAGCTGTAATAGTGCCATTAACATTTTTGGTAATTGGGCCAGTAGGTGATACATTAGGCAGATGGCTTGCAGCAGGATATACTTTTCTTTATAATATAAATCCAATGATTGGTGGAGCAATTGTAGCAACAGTTTGGCCGGTACTTATAATTTTTGGTCTTCATTGGGGATTTGTACCTGTTGTAACAAACAATCTTGCAATTTATGGACGTGATACTTTATTTACAATAACTGGTCCAAATAACTTTGCTCAAGCAGGAGCAGCACTTGGCGTTTTCTTAAAAACAAAGAATACAAAGTTAAAAGCTGTTGCAGGATCTGCAGCAGGAACAGGACTTTTTGGAATAACTGAACCAGCAATATATGGTGTAACATTAAAGTACAAGAAACCGTTTGTAATTGCATGTATATCAAGTGGAATAGCAGGTGGAATAGTAGGTTATGCGGGAGCAGGAGCTAGTGCCCTTGTAGGAGCAAGTATTTTAACTTTACCAGCATTTATAGGACAAGGTTTTGTAGGATTTCTAATCGCTTGTGCAGTAGCTTATTTTGGATCTGCAATAGGAACATATTTATTTGGATTTAATGATGGAATGATTGGCGACGAAGATAAAGAAGAAACTGGAGAAAAGTTTGATGTACAATTAAAGGAAATAGAAATAGTAAGTCCTGCTAATGGAGAAGTAATGGTTTTAGCAGATGTTTCGGATAAAGCTTTTGCAAGTGAACAATTAGGTAAAGGTATTGCAATTGTTCCTAACGAAGGAAAAGTATATTCGCCAGTTGATGGTACAGTTGAAGCTGCTTTCCCAACAGGTCATGCTTTTGGATTAAAATCAAATTCAGGTGTAGAATTATTAATCCATATTGGATTTAACACGGTAGAATTAGATGGGAAGTATTTCAATGTTAAAGCTCAGAGCGGTCAAACTGTTAAGAAAGGTGATTTACTTGCAGAATTTGATATTGAAAAAATCAAAGCAGCAGGGTATGATATTACAACACCTGTTTTAGTAACAAATTATAGCGAGTTTAGTGGTATAATTCAAACTAATGATACAGTAAAGAAAATTGGAGAGAATATTATTACTATAGTAAAATAATTTTTCATATTTAAAACAGATAAAAGAAAAAATTTAAAGCATAATTTTAAATAAAGCAGATTGAGTCGTATTAAAATACGGCTTAATTTGTTTTCTTCGGAACAATAATAATTACTTAACATGTAAAAAAAATATGTATTAATTCCGCTAGTGGACTTCAAAGGTCATCCCATCGACTTCAATATAAAGCCCACGAAAATCGATTTTCGTGGGTTATTTGTTTTATAGACATTTAGATGAATGCTTGATATTTATAACATTTTAGAAAATAGTATATTTTATTTATTGAACCCTTCTTCTAGATATTCAGCCCCAAATTTATGCATCATTTCTAAAATAGGAATTAGTCTCTTACCAACATCTGTTAAGCTATATTCGACTTTAGGTGGAACAACGGGATAGACCTTTCTATGTATAATATTATCTTCTTCCATACTCTTTAATTGCCTTGATAACACTTTTTGAGAAACATTAGGTAATTTTCTCTGAATATCACTGAATCTAAGTTTACTATAACTCAAGTACCACAAAATTAATATTTTCCACTTTCCAGAGACTATATCTTGAACCAAAACCATTGGACATTTTTCATATTTAGCACATTTTTCTTTCATATAACATTCTTCATGTCTATCTGATATTTCAATAATTTTAACCACCTCACATTTACATAGGCATATTCAAAAAAATAATAAGTCAGCATGTTAGTTTATATCTTTCTTTCACATGCCTTAGTGACTTTTTTGTCACTGTATGACAAAAAAGTGCGTTCTTGCTAAAAGAAGATTTTACTAATATTATAGTATCATAGAAAAGTAATTTTCGGTAGCTATCAAAAATAAGTGCACTTGTTCATATAGAGTAAATAGTGAAATTAATAATAATTTTGAAAATAGGTTAATTTAAATAAAGTTAATAAATTTAAAGTGAGGATGATAATTATGAGTAAAGTATTATATATAAAAGCAAATGTAAAGCCAGAAGGGCAATCAAGAACGTTTAAAATTTCAGATAGTTTTATAGAAGAATATAAGAAAAATAATCCTAATGATGAGATTATTACATTAGATTTATATAAGGAAAATATAAATTTTTTAAAAACAGAAGATTTAGGAGTAGTATTTGGTCCTAAAGATGAAGAAAGCAAAAAGCATCCAATTCTAAAATATGCATATCAATTTGCAGAAGCTGATAAATATGTAGTTGCAGCACCAATGTGGAATTTAAATATTCCTGCAATATTAAAAGCATACATCGATTATGTTTCTGTTACAGGAATTACATTCAAATATACTGCTAATGGACCAGTTGGTCTCGGTGAAGGAAAAAAAGCAGTTCATATTGTTGCACGAGGTGGAGCATATTCAGAAGGTCCAGCTGCAGCATTTGAAATGGGAGATAGATATTTAAAAACTATTTTTGGCTTCTTTGGTATAACTGATTTTACTACAATAGCAGCAGATAAGTTAGATGTTATGGGTGAAGATGTAGAAGCAATTATTGAAAATGCAATTAAAGAAGCTCAAACAACAGCAAAAGAGTTTTAATTATAATCATAAAATTTAATATTAGTAAGAATGGATAGTTAAGTTCATACTATCCGTTCTTTATAACTAATCGTGTAAATAATATTATTATAATAATATATAAACAACTGAATAGAGTATAAATATTTAGCAATATTAAGAGAGTGAAAAAAGATGGATTATATTAATTATGCAATTAGCAATTTAGAACAAATTTGTTTAGACTGTAAATATTACAAAACAGAAGATTGTATTAAGACAAAGTGTAATATTGGATTTGCTTTAAGTGCAATGAAAGTAATAAAGAAAAATGGAATGTCAGTGATTCAAGATGGTCTTAGGCTTATTCCAAAAGAAGATATGAAAAATTATGATAGGTTGCAAGATGTGTAGCTGCTATATGTAAAACATGTAAGCAATGTATGAAAGGGCATAATGAAAATTGCAGCATTTCACTTGCAAGAAGATCTATTGAAAGTATAGTTTTAATAGAAATAATCGACTATCCAGGTAACATACTCGCATATATTATTAAAGTTGCAGAACAAGATCAAGATTTTGCTGATTTAATAAAAAAAGAAATCCAAGTGTTAGAGTAAAAAAATGAAAGTATCTTTATACAAAATAATAATAGATTATTTTACTAGAGGGATTAAAACTCTAGTATTTTTTTAATATATTGACTAGGCTTGTGCACTAAATAGGGAAAATTTAAGCTACTAGTCCTAATTTGGAAATAACTGAATCCAAATCTATCCCGTTATCCGCACAGGCATGTGCAAAACTAACTATTTGTACCAAATAGTTGT
>Ga0209281_1000448_pt1 | contig 59070 bp, 58 predicted proteins | sample MedtruBG_FD_187514 | JGI IMG/M metagenome (GOLD analysis project Ga0209281, IMG submission 187514) | Root nodule microbial communities of legume samples collected from California, USA - Medicago truncatula BG (SPAdes) (version 2) | ecosystem: Host-associated > Plants > Roots > Nodule | place... | reverse complement strand
AAAGTACCAAGTACAAAATATAATTTATTCATACTTTGGAGTATAACTGTTTGTATTTGTACCACAGACATTAGAATTAATACAACTGAACCCATTACCATTAATTCAAACCCTTGATCTGTTCCGTATAAAAGTTCAAAAACTTCTTTCCCTAAGCACGAAAGTCCTACTGCCGCTGGCACAGTTATTATTAGTGTTATTCTAAAAGCAAAAGTTGTTTTTCTTCTTATTTCCTTTTTATCTTTTAAAGCCATAGCTGCTGCCACTGCTGGCAAAACGGTTGTCCCAAGAGCTGTTACAATAATAAGTGGTACAGATAGTAAAGTTTTATATCTTCCGAGAACTCCATAAAGCACTTGGGCTTCTTGTAAACTAAATCCTGCAAATGCCAATCTACTATTTACGTTAACCATATCTACTAAGCTCCCAAAATTCTGAAGACCTGAACTTAAAGTAATTGGTAATCCATATTTAATTAATTTTCTAATTATATGTTTTGTTCTTACTCTTTTACCATTTTGTTGAGCTACTATAGAATCTTCCTCAAATTTATTTTGCCCATAAATATAAACCATATAAAGACATGCAACCAGAGCACCTACTGAAGTACCAATGGTTCCTCCTGCACTTCCGTATTCAACACTTATTTTCACTAAGAAATAAGCACATGCTAAACTAATTGCAATATTTATAATTTGTTCAAGAACTTGAGATATAGCTATAGCAGTCATACTATTTCTCCCCTGAAAATATCCTCTATAAGATGACAAAAGCGACGTAACAAATATACTTGGTGCAAGCATTAAAATCCCGTAAGATGCTGCTGGATTCCCTATCATTCTACCAATAGGAAATGCAAATAACATTAATAAAATTGTTAATATTGCACCAGCTAAAGCTAAAAGTGTTCTTGATATTTTAAGTGCCCTTATAGCATCATTAGGTTTTTCTAAAGCTGTAAGTTCTGCAACTACTTTTGCTATAGCTGGTTGAGTACCTAAATTCGTAACTGCGTATACAAACAGAAATACCTCATAACAATTTTGGTATATCCCATATCCGTCAAGCCCAATTATTCTCTGAAGGAGAGGTATATAAAATACTGATATTACTTTGGTTAAAAGCCCTGCTATTGAAAGAATTAAAAAGCCTCTACTACCGGCTGATTTCTCTTCCATAATTCCCTCCTATCTAAGTGAAAACTTAAACACATCTTGTTTTATTTTTTTTAACATTGGAGGTAGTGCAACTGCAATAGTCTTATTTTTTAAATACTCAAGCTTACCATTTATTTTTCTAAAGTTCAATTTATAAGCATATAAATATTGATAATTTAGACCATATTTATTTTCAAAAAATGAATTTAATCTCTTATCCCCATATTTATTATCTCCAATTATAGGATTCCCTAAATGCGCTAAATGAGCTCTAATTTGATGGCTTCTTCCTGTAATTAAGTTAATGTCTATAAGTGAATAAGCACCATTTGTTTCCACTGTACTTATTTCCATTGCTATCTTTTTAGAATTCTTAACTTCAGTATCATAAATCTTTGATACGTTTGTTTCAGGATTCTTTAATATGTACGCTTCATAAAGCCCATCTCTTATTTTTCCTTTTGCTAAAGTATAATAATATTTTTTTATTTCATCTTCTCTTATAGCTTCATTTATGCATTTTAATCCCTCAAAGGATTTTCCAAATATAACTATACCCGATGTATTTCTATCTAACCTATTACAAGCTGCTGGGGTAAAAGTCAATTCATTTTCTGGCACATAAGCTCCCTTATCGTTTAAATATGAAAGTACATAATCAGTAAGGGTTGGTTCAGTACTATCCTTAGTATCTGAATGAACCAATACATCAGGCCATTTTTCAAGTACTACTATATTGTCATCTTCATATGCAATTTTAATCCCTTTTGCATTAACTTTAATAAACTTTTCAGTTTTATCTTCTTTTTTACTTTGTATGTATCTAATCTCTACTATGTCGCCTTCTTGTAAGAAATACTTTTCGTTTTGCTTTGTATCATTAACTCTTATATCTTTTTTTCTAAGTGCCTTAAAAATAGCACTTAATGGTACATCTTTTAATAACTTTCTTAAAAATTTATCTAATCTCTGACCTGCTTCATTTGGACCTATTTCTATCTTCAAATACAATCACTCCTAATTTTATTACCCTTAGCATTATGTAGCTTTTTTAGGATATTGTCAATTTATAATTTATAACAATATCCTAAAATGTGATTACTTTGTTAAATAATTAAATGCTGCTAAAGCTTGAATAGAAACTCCAATTGGAAGACAATCTTCATCAATATCAAACAGATTGCTGTGTGCTGGCTCTGTAGTTTTCTTTTCTTTGTTCCCAGAACCTAAGAAATAAAACGCACTTGGCCTTTCATTAGCAAAATAAGCAAAACTTTCAACTCCCATTTTAGGAGCTTTCTGCTCTAATACATTTTCTTTACCTATAATTTCACTTGCACTGTCACTAATTAAGTCTACAAATTCATCACTATTATAAAGACAAGGATAACTTTCTTCTATTTTAATTTCAGCTTTTGCCCTTGACATAGCTGCAATCCCATTTACAATTTCACTTAATCTTTGAGTAGCAAATGCTCTATCTTCCTTAGTCATAGTTCTAATCATTCCGCTTAAAGCAGCTTCTCCTGGAATTATATTTTGGGCTGTACCTGCATGAATAGTTCCAACCGTTATAACTATTGGATTTACAGGCGCTATTTCTCTACTTACTATTGTTTGAAGCGCCACTACAATATGACTTGCAATAACTATTGGGTCCACAGTTGTATGCGGTGATGCTCCATGTCCCCCTTGACCTGTTATTTTTATACTAAATGGGTTTGAAGCAGCATTAACAACACCTTTTTTTATTTTAATAGTTCCACATTCTGTTTCTTCGTCAACATGTAGTCCTAAAATACAATCAACATTTGGATTTTCTAAAGCACCTTCGTTTATCATCGGTGTAGCTCCACCTGTTGTTTCTTCAGCTGGTTCAAATAATAATTTTACAGTCCCAGAAAATTTATCTTTATTATCATTTAATAACTTTCCTGCACCCATAAGTATTGTTGTATGGGCATCATGACCACATGCGTGCATCCTGCCATCGATTTTAGATCTAAAATCACAACTTTTCATATCTTTGATAGGAAGCGCATCTATATCTCCTCTTAATGCTATAGTTTTATTATTGCCTTCTTTCGTTCCTTTTATTATTCCACATACTCCTGTTTTTGCTACTTCAATATATGGAATATTATTAGTTTCTAGAAAGTCTTTAATAACTTTAGATGTTCTTACTTCCTCGAATCCAAGTTCAGGATGTTCATGTAAGTCTCTTCTTATTTTTATAAGTTCTTCTTTTATTAGATTAGCTTCTTTTTTAAAATCTACCACTTTATTTGTTCCTCCAAATTTTATTGATTTATATAAGATGAAACAAATTATAAAATTAAATGCAGTGACTAATTATCACTCCAAAAAATTTCGATTATATCTCCATCTTTTATTTCAGCTGTATATGCAGCTTTTTCTCCATTTAGAATTAAGTTTATTATTCCTTTTGCAACTGTTAAATCAAAATCTATATAATCAAATATGTCAACAATAATGTATTCTGATTTTCCTTTTAGTGTTATATTGTCTCCATTTATATTTACTGCTATGCTATGAGCTTCATCTTTAGCCGTTGCAATTTCATTTTGTATATTCTCTTCAACATTTTCTGGTTCTTCTAAATCGACTGCTTCTAAATTTTCGACACTATTAGTTTCAGGAGCATAATTCAATTGACCTGCTTCCTCTGTTATATCTTTAGTGACTTTAATTGATTCCGTTGAATCAACTTTTTTTATAATGCGATCACCCTCCGAGAGCTGATAATTATCTTCTAGAATACTATTATTCATATATAGATCAACATCTTCTTCTAAAACGTATTTTTTAAAATCACCTATCTTAAATGGCAAAAATACATTTACTTCATCCCCATTACTAATTAAATAATTTAAGTTCTCTCTTTTTTCATTAACAAGAATTATGGGTTCTATATTCTTAATTTCTTCATTTAGATAGATAGAAATAGAGTGTATATTTCTAATATGTTCAGATAATTTTGGTGCTGCATCTTTACCATTTTGAGCATATTCTAAGACTATATTATCATTTGCTTTTACTTCAGTTTCAAGTGTAGCCTCTTCTCTATTAATTGTAATCTTTGCATTAATTCCATATTCTCCAAAGACTATCCTTTTACACCCATTATAATTGAATCTAACACTCTTTCCATTCTTACTGATAAGTAATGATGGATTTATACCTGCTTGAAGCAATACATCTATTATAGTGTGTTTGTGTGAATTGAACAAACTAATCGGATCATTGTTTAGAATTACATCAATAAAATCATTACCTAAACTTCTTAGTGCAGATAGCGCGATTCCAAGAACCGTCACCCCTGCTGAACCTAACATATTATCTGAAATACATTCCACTACTGCTTGCCTATCCTTAATAGCAATCCTTTGAGGCGGTAAATTTAATTTTTCTGAGATTGCCTCCAAAATACCTGGTGTATGAGCACCACCACCAACTAAAAATACGGCGCTAGTCGCTTTTCCTCCATTTAACTCTAAAATCTTTTTAGATATCTCTTCAGCAGTTTTAGTAACAATTGAGTTAATTAATTTAAACACATTTTCCGATAACAATGTATTTTCCATACCTAAAACGTCTATGTATGTTACTTCTTTCTCTTTAGCTATTGACCTCTTTATATTTTCAGCAGTATTAAAGTCAACTAAATATTCTTGAACAATGGTTTCTGTAATTTCATCCCCTGCCATAGGCACCATTCCATATGCTGATATACTTTCTTTAGAGCTTATTGCTATATCTGACGTACCTGCCCCAATATCTACTAGTGCAATATTTAATAGCCTTAAATTCTTAGGTATAGCAGCCTCCATTGCAGCTATTGGTTCTAAGGTTAAATTCACCACTTTTAAATTAACCCTATTCATTACCGCATAGAGAGAATCAATTACAGACCTTGGTAAAAACGTGGCAATGACTTCTGCTCCAATATTCTCTCCTTTGTGACCTATTAGATTTGAGATTAGGAATCCATTTAAATAAAAATTTTTAACGGAATAACCAACACAATATAATTTTCCTTCAGTAGTTGCTGATATTTCATCTTCTGCCTTTTTGACAGCACTTAACTCAAGACTTCTTACTATTTCTTTGTTGACCTCTTCATCCTCATTAAGTTCAATATCAGTCTTTACATCAATTGTTCTTAAAAATCTTCCTGCCGCTGCAATAGAAACTTCATTTAATTGAATTTGCAGCTCTTCTTCAAGATGACTTTTAACTTTTTGTACAACAGAAGCAACTAAGGTTATATCATGAATTTGACCATCAACCATAGCTCTTTCTTCATGTTCTATGTACTTTTCACATACAACCTGAAACTTTTTGTCTTTTATAACCCCTACCGTTCCTATAATAGATCTTGTTCCAATATCTAATGCAAAAATAATATCTTTTTGATTAAATCTCTTTAATTCCATATAAACACAACCTTTATTGCTTTATTTATCGGACTTTTAGCTGCTCAAATATCCTATTCCTAGATTTAAACTAAAAGCGCCATCTCTTTAAATTTGATGACTCTTTAAGACATCAGTCCAACTAAACTTAAATTAGTGGATAAAATCCACCAAAAAAGTTTTATTTAAATATCTTTCTTTTACCTAAATATACTATAAATTATATATTATAAGCTAATTTCACACAATGATTTAAAACTTTTGTTTAAACATTTTATATAAAACCAGCTTGTTTACTTATTATCTTTACTCTGATAAAATGATATGGATATACTATGTAAATTTTAACTACTATATGTTTTATAAGAAATTATTTAAAGTTAAAACTAAGAGGTGGATAATATGCAAAATAGACCTGATATATCTTTATTAAAAAACACGTATCTTGAGACTTATAGATCAATAAAATCGTGTTTAATGCATCATAATTTTAGTCTTTTATTATCAAGAAAATTAGAAAGTCAAGTTTTTGATATTGTACTTACAGCTCAAAAACAAAAAGTTCCAACAAAAAAATTAGAGTGTAATAAAGATTTAAATAAGTTCTGTAATGATCTTATCTATGAATATAACAAAGATGTTTCATCAGTACAGCAAATAATCGAAGGAGTATTTATTTACTCATTACTTATGTTCTTTTTCTCTTTATTAGATATTATTGTCGGAAAAGGAGTAGTAGTAAATACAATAGCAATTTGTTCATTAATTTTTATCGGCTATTTTATATCAAATATAGTCTTACGCCGCAAAAAAGAGTATGATCCTAAGCTGCGTTCACTTTTAGTTTTCGGGCTTATATTTATCCCTTTTATGCTAATGTCTTTTCTTAAATCTAAAGTTACATTACTAGTTATGGTAATTCCGTTTATCCATAGTTTATTATTAGTACTTGTAACTTTTATAATAGCAGCAGTTTCATATTACATACTTGTAAAAAAATATGACTTATTCTTTTTTATAAAAGGTAAATAAATATAATATTTTATGCATGAAGTATTATAAGAATCAGAAGCTAGAGATATTATTCCCTAGCTTCTAATTTTTATTTAAGTTTTAATATCTTTCCTAGTTAAAATAAACTGCTGAAATTGTCTCTACTTCTAACACATGCCCTTCCATAGCTTTAAATAACTCATTTACAAAAAAGCCATTTTGAATTTCTAATTTCGTATCAAGAGCATAAACATTAATATTATATATATGTTCCTTATCCGGTGGCGTCATTCCTCCATAGCCTATAGCAGCCTCTTTATCAAAGTTATATATAGCCCCACCCCAGCTATTTATTCCTTGTATAAAATCCTTAGCATTTATACTTTCATTTTCTTCTATTTCATTTCTTGTTAAGTTAGCTACAGCCCAATGTATCCATGAAAATCCACACACCGGTATTGCATCTTTGTCCTCCATGAATATGCAAAATGTTATTGTATTTTCTGGCGCTTCCTCGATCTTTATTGGAATAGACCTAGTTGGCATATACCCATCATGAAATTCACCTTTTATTTCACCATTCTTATTCTTAAACTCGCAACCCCTTTTACCATGCTTATCTTGAATAATTCCTTCTATAATAGAAGCACTTGTTATCTTCACATTAATCATCTCCTTTTTATAATAGAATTCTTCCTCATAGTTCTTTACAAATTTGAAAATTCCCTATTCGGAATAACTAAATTATAAGTAAGAGTAATAAAAACGTAAATTACCCACTTTTTTGTGTGCAACTGTTATAACTAAACACTTTATTCACTCTCTTTTATTCAAATATACTTTTATTACATTTTTCTTTTTACTATAATTTATAGATTAAACCACATTTCTCTGATATCGTCTTTTCGTCCATTTTCAATCATATAAGACATCCCAATCTCTTGTAATATCTCCAAGCATTCTATTATTCTTGTCCCTTTGTCTTGAGTTAAATAATATTCAACCTTCAATGGATATCCTTCATATTTTATTTTATTAATTAATCCAAACTCCATTAACTCATTAATATGTTGTAACAACATCTTTTGGGTTATTCCCTTAATATCTTTTTCGAGTTTAGCTAAAGAAGTTTTTCCTAGTCGTAATCTCCAAAGAATAATAGGTTTCCATTTTCCTTTTATCATATCATGCGCTAATTCTAAGGGACATGTAAATTCTTCTCTTAATATCATAACTCCAATATCCTTTCATGTTTTGTTAACTTCTATCTATAATACAATTCTACCATTATTTTATAATCATAGTTAGTTAAATCATGAATTATTCGCACGTTAATATAACATTCACACTCTTTTCTACTAATATTTATTTAAAGTTTATAATTCTGTAACACTTTTGTCATAAATAAGGGGTATAATAATATTTGTAAAGTAGTTAAAGCATTATTATTTTACCCCTTATTTAGAAATACTTATAACAGTATTGAAAAAGAATGACTTATTCCCCTAAGTAAGTCATTCTTTTTCGTTTTAAAATATTTCATTAATATAGTAAAAACTTAAATACTAAATAAGATTAAACACCTTTATTATCTTTACTTTTTTCTGAAACAAAATCCAAAATTAACTGTCTATGCTGTGTCTTTATATCATTGTATTTAAAAGCTATTCTATTATGTTTAGAATCATCAGTGTAATCCAACCTAACCTTTTCACAGAGCGCCATAATTTTTTCATTTCTTAAAGATATAGATACAATAGCGAATTCACTCTCCATTTCATTTTTGGGAACTACAAAGTATACTCCACCCGCACTAATGTCTACTGTATATGTTTTTCTAAATGACCTAAAATATTTTGACTCTACATTGTTTAGATTTAGATACCTTGTTTCTGGTGGAAGTATTGAATATTCAATATCCATAACAATTGGAAGTCTTTCAAATTCCCTCCTATTAATGGCTAGTATAAACTCAGGAATAGTAATTAATATAGCTTGTTCAAAATCACTTTGGCTAGTTCCTAGTATAACAGAAGTACATTTTATAGCTTGACGTGCATGAACCAAAATCAACTCAATCTGCTGATTTTCACTTAACCTTACAAAAGTCTCCTGCCTCACATCGATGGTAATCCCTAAGCAATTTTCGGATACCTTTTTTACTTTTCCTTCAAATAAAGTTTTATTAGGTGTAATAAATTTAATCATATCATTTTCATTTATAATACTTACGTCGATTATCCCCATATATAATCTCCCTTCTTTCCAAATAAATATTCATACATACTTTAGATAGTAAATACTAAAATCATTAGACATTTCATAATTCTTACATTCTACCCATAGAAATTTATTCAACCTAATACAATAATAGCATATTTTCGACATCAATTAAAAGTATAATTATATCTTTATTCATTCATAAAATATTATAAATTTTATTTTATAATTTTAATTCCAGTTTGCACTGGAATCATGTCATGAATATATTTAGCATCATCTACAGAAAGTCGAACACACCCGTGAGATACCTCTTCACCTAAGCAATCATCAATAGCTTCTCCTATTTCATTATATGGAACACTATGAAATAGATAATTCCCACTTATTTGTGTAAAATACTTCACATGTATCTCATTTATTCTTAATTCTTTACCCTTTAATCCACTATAAAAATTCCCTTCTATAGTTGGATTTTCAGGCGCTCCTATACTACAAGGAAATACTTTCACATTTACCCATGATTCTAACTCTTTATGATAAATATAAACTTCTCTTTTTGATTTACTTACAGCTATAAAGTAATTTGTATCTGAATTTATCTCTTTAGAATTCAATTGTGATTTTATCATTTCATTTACATTAATTACTTTATCTGTTTTCTCTTCATTCTTAATTTGTAAATTTGTAATATTTGATTTAGGCTTAGCATCAATACTCAATAATCTTGCTACTGTCTGTTTACCCACTATACCATCCTGTTTTAATCCATTTTTAGCTTGATATTTAATTATAGCATTATAAGTTTCCGTTCCATATATACCGTCCTCTTGAATATTATAGCCCTCAACAGCGTTAACTAATCGCTGTATACTCTTTACAACGTCACCTTGCGAACCTAATGAAAGTATCTTTCCACTATTCTGTAATGCTGATATTGTGGCAGAATTCTTAACACTATCATTATTAGTATTTATCGTTGCCGCATGAGCATTAGTTTTCATGCTACATCCTATAATAATCTCTGCTACTGCTAAACTTAAAATTGTTTTCTTCATATTATTTATTCCCTTTTCTCTTTTGCTCTTTATTTTTCATTTTTATCTTCTTTGTGAATTATAATCCTCTATATCCTTAAAATTCATAATAAGGACACACATTACTTTAATTCGTAATTCTATTTAAAAATCTGACAAAGAATTTAATAATTCTATTTAATAGAACCCTTGTCCACCATCTTAAAGCTTGCACTGTTCTAGATAAATATATTTATTTAATTATAGAAACAAGACCAGGGTTTATTCTTAAACCCTGGTCTCATTGAGAAATTAGTGTACTTATGGAGACTTTAAAATTATTTTCGGAGTAATCCTAAAATATTATTGTTAAAATCATTATTCATAAGAACCACCTTTTTCGACTATTATTGTTTGCAATATCAAGATAAATATACTAAAAATTTATTCTTCATTATTTAATCCAAGCACCATTTGCACCTAATTTATATTCCTCTACTTTTGTATTTTTAGCCATAGCTCCCGATGTCTGTAAATAATACCGGTTTAAAAATATCAAAACATATTTTACATCTATTATTAGTAACAATACATTCATTTATATATTCTATTAACACTTCTCAATCAAATTATTATCAAGCAATACCTTCAAAGAAAAACTCCTAAGTGTATTATCAAAGCTTATTGTTATTTTATCTTCCTTAAGTTCTTCTATCTCACCAATTCCATAGGCCTTATAAGCTATCTTATTTCCTACTTCATAGCCATAAGTCTCCACAGGCATATCATTCAACTTGCCTTCAACTATAAATCTTGAAACTTCTTTAAACTGCCCTTTTCTATTTCTCGGCGAAAACAAATATAGGTTATCTATAGCACGTGTTATTCCAACATAAAATAACCTACGTTCTTCTTCAATGTTGTCTTTTATGCTATTTGAATGAGGTATTGTTTCTTCTACACAATTTATGACATATACATTTTTAAACTCCATTCCTTTTACTCCATGGAGTCTTTTATTTTCAAGAGTTCGAGTGTGTTTTAATGTCATTTAACGACTATTCGATAATATGAAAGTGATATCGTTCCATACCTATATACAATTTAGTATATTATATATGTATGGAATTACTATTTCAATATAAAAATAAAGAACCTAGCAAAACTTGTATACTTTTGCTAAGTTCATCTAAATTTTCAATTAAATCTTCAATCCATATGTTTTTCTTACTAACTTCATTTTATGTTTATCTCCACCATAATAACAAAATCTCTTTTCAAAAATTTCAATATCTTTGTCATTGATAGCAGTGTTATTTTCACTTCTATTCTCACATATTTCGAATATCTTATCGAATGCTAAATTTGATTTTTTAGTATTTTTATTCTTTACAAATTCTATTACTAAAGTAGATATTAATATTGCAATAGTATATGGTAAAAATAAAATATAACCTAAATTAGTTATTTCAGTTTTACTATAGTTCAGTATAAAGTTTTTAAGTCCTTCTGGCGTATTTTCGCCGAATTTTTGATATATTAACTGTGGATTATCTTTAATTTCATTAGCAAATTCTTGTATATAAGGGTAGATTGCATTTCCATAAAAATATATTGCTATTCCTCCTATAACAATAATAGTACTTACTATTTTAAATGCAAATGATAATTTATCTAGCTGATATGCTGGCACACTCATAATAAATATTACATATAATAGTATTGAAACTATCGTTGATATAACCGTTATTATAACAATCTCAGTGCTGTATTCTTTTATAAAATAACTAAATAACATGATTTTTTTGTAATCAAATATTTTCAAAAAGTCTTCTAGTGGTCTGTTATCTAATCTTGATGCTTTTATTAGATTTAATATATTTGTTATTCCTACTAATATTAAACTAAATCCCATTAATACAATAAAAGTTCCTTGTATAGTTGCTAGAAATACAGTTATAGCTTTACAACTCACATTAAGTTTCTGAGTAGATATTGAAAAACTTGCTGCTCCCAAGTATAACATAACAAAAAATATTATTCCCAAAATACCATTAAACATATCCTGAGAACAACCAAAAAATGAAATCACAAATAAAGTGTAAATTATAATAGCAACAAAATCTCCTAATTGATAACTTCTTGCTAACCTGTCTTCTTTTTGTTTTTCATCATTAATCTTGTAGTAATCTAGATTCATTAACTTTTTTAATCTAAAGCCTATTCTTAATGAAAATATTATACAAAACAGTATCAACAATATTCCGCTTAATATTTTGCTTTTTATTAAAGTCATAGATATCAATAATATAACTACCATAATATAAGACAACCCTGCACTACTTGTCGGAATTATCCACTTATTAAAAACTTGATTTTGTATTATTTCCTCCATTTTCTTAATCATAATTCTCACCTCCTCATACTAAAAATACTATTATATTCCTATAATGATTAATAACATATCTTACAATGTTTATATCTGCTAATCTTTTGACTATTTTATTACTAATTAATCCTTTGATTTCTTATTTAATAGTATCCTTATATATTCTCCATTATCCTCCTTTATATTTAAACTAATAACATCAATTATCAGTAAGTTTTTCACAAGAAAAGAAGAGGTCTTGCCCCTTCAAGATATAATATTTAATATGTTTCAAATTTTTAATAACAAAGTTCAAACTCGCATTGATTTTTATTTCTATTATAGCTTGTCCGACTGTTTTTATTAATATCTATATGGTATATTTGATTTTTTAATTCTAACTTGCTCTTCATGTAAATCAAGAAAATATCGTAATCCATCTTCAGCTATATCTAAATTATTTTTGGGTCCAATTGTTATTGATTCCATTGAATAATCACTAGAACAATCAGAATTATTAATTAATGATAAATCTAAAAACGGAATAAATACTCCATTAGAAAATCTACACTTAAGACTTCTAGGTCTTTTTTCTTTATGCGAAAATGCTATAGCTATTCTAAATTCTTCCTCTTGTTTAAAGCAATCTGCCTTAAAAAGCAATGAATATATATATATATATATATATTTACTACAATTTTATTTGCGAGTTTATAGAAGTTATCTAATTCGTTGTTCTTCCTCAAAAGTATATATATTTTATATAAATCAACAATTTCTTTAAATAAATGTTCTCGTTGCTGTTCCTCATCATATAATACGCTATTAGATATTACTACGCCCTCACTTAGCACCTCATCATTTTCTAGAGCTTGACTTAATGCATTTTTTATATTAGGATAACAGAATCCAATATTGTACCCATCATTCCTAGCATAATTAGACCAAAGTAAATTAGAATCATTATTTGTACTAAGTGACAGTATGTATGATTCTACTAAAAACCTCCCATTATCAATTCCTTTTTCAATGAATTTTTTAAACTCCCACTCTTCATCTTTAGGATTTTCTGACATAAATTCGTCAATAATTTTTAGAATGAGATTATGAGTATATCTTATCTCGCCTCTATCATTAAGAAATTCACCTTTTGTTATCCAAAGCGCCTTATTTTCAATGATACTTTTTAACCCTTCACCACTAGTATAATGGTACAGAACCTTTTCATTACTATCATCAAATATATCTATAAATTGTAAATCTGATATAAATGTTTTCACATTATTTATAGGTACTATTTCACTAAACTTTTTTACCATAATTTTCTCTTTTTTTAATTTTTAGTATATCATATTTATTATGAAAAACAATTATTAACTGGAATAATCGCATAAAATATCGATTATATTTATAAATTTCTTGGCGTTATATATACATTACCAACTCACATTGCTTTCCATTAATTATCGCCTTTAAAACTGTTGCATCGTTATCCTCTTTTACATTTTTCACCTTGCAATTATCCATATTAATACTGTATTTTCTTTCTCTAAAACTGAATGGCTTAAAGAAATCCCATGGTTCTTTGAAACATTTTCTACTTTTCCTTCCATCTTTCTCATGTATATATACACGAAGTTTACATTTATATATTTCTCTAGCATTACATACAAAACATATTAATGCTTCTCTGTCTAAATATTTTTGCAGATATCTATCAACCTTCCTTTTTCCACCTTTAGAGTAATATTCACGATAACAAAATATTGCTCTTGATATGTGCTCATTTTGATAATTTCCTTTTTTACTTTCAATATCACTAAGTCTACTATAATACATTGCTTTTTTTCTTATCTGATTCAATGATAATTTGTTAATATTCTTTAACACTTCCATTTTACTTTTCCTTTCAACTTTTGAAATCATTATAAAACCAGAAATTCTTATTGTAAACTATATGAAATTTATATAACTTTCTTATTGATTGTTACTTAATAATTATTTTTATTGTTTCTCTATAATAATATTATTTTTTATGTGTATTCTTCCTTTTTACATTATCTTTTTATAATTTTTATTAACAGAAATTTAATAATATATATTTTTTGTCTTTCAAAATTTCTTTATTAATATTAATATTTATAGCTTTGCAATAAATTTATTTTAAATTAGAAGATTGCTTATAATTTAAGCTTTGCTTTAAATAAAAAGAAGAGGTTGTACCTCTCCAATTCACCTTCAATTAATATAGAATTAAACTTTTATCGCATACAATTAATAATACAGTTGATTAAATATAGTATATTGAAATGTATTTTAATCTCTTCATTTTTCTATTAAAAAGGTAATTCATCATCATAATCGGTAGCTACTTCTTCATTCTCTTCAGATTTTAATTCTTGAATTTTATTCATAACATTCTCAATAAATACGTCCTTCTCATTTTCCTCTAAACTATTGTATAATTGATAAAACTCAAATATATCTTTATAGGGAATCTTTTTATCATCTTCATATTCCTTATATTTTTCAAATGTTTTGAAAAGAACATTAAAATTAATTGTTTTCGACCACTTATTAGAATTTAAAGTCTCTTCCAATGAATCTAACCATTTTTTTACGCTTATCTTATTAATATCTGAATATATTAATCCTCTTCTTTTATCAACCGAATGACATTCATCATTATACAAAATACTACTCATAATTCGTTCAAAGAATAGTTGCACTTCTTCAAGTTTTTTCATTGGATTTTTATCAATAATTTCTTTAATATCTATTGTCGTTTTTATGGCTTCATTATTAATCACCTTATCTATTGTCTCACTTATTTTATTAATTTTACTTGTGATATCAATTATATAATTCCCCTTATCGAGAACATTCTGATTTTTTATCGCCTCTAATTTTTCATACATAAAACCTGCCCACTGTTTCTTTAGCTGTACTTGTATCTCTTCACTAGTATCATATGTTAATATAGCATTGTTTGAACTAATATTATGTATAGCATCTAAAAATTTAAATATGTGTTTGTAAGAATCATGTACAAAATAATATTCACTATCAAATTTAGTTCTAATATCTTCCTTAACCTCTTCTATCTTTATATCTTCTACAATGTTTTTCGAAAAATATTCAGTATATTTTTTCTCCAAAAATCGTTTATAATTATCATAATCATACTTAACAAGTTTATTAATGAATATATGCTTAGCAACATTATTAGATAATGCTTTTTTAAATTCATTCAAAGTAACACTAGGAGGGTCTTTTTCTGTACTTTTATTTTTATAATATACACTTCCATAATTATTTCCAATAATTAAAATGAATATTTGGCATTTTTCAATCTCTCTTAAGCAAGCATCCTGTACATGTAGTGAATAATCAAAAAATATATCTCCAAATTCACTCATTACAGGTTCATATCCAAAAGAACTAACAAATCCTCTTAAATTATTCCTTAAATCATGTAAATCATAACATGTAGAACTTATAAATACTCGTGGTATTGCCATTTCTTATTCCTCCATTACTATTATCATCTTTTATAATGTAATAATTATTATTTCTAATAAAATCGTTCACATTATAAACTCGTGATATTTCTTTTCTTATCAGTATCCTTATACAGACATTATTGTCTTTTATATTAATATTATTATAAATTATACCATAACATTAAAATTTTTTCATATGAAATAAATTACTCTCTCATTCTCCTAAAACATTTAATATAGATAAAATATCAATTTTATATTATATAAATTAGTTCTTTAAATAGAAAAAAGAATACTTAAAGCTTTTGTTGTTCTAAGTATTCCCACTTAATTTATTATTGATTTTTATATTTTTTAAGACTTACTTATAGTAACTTGATAAGTTCCTTCATATTTGTCATATCAATCCCTATTTCTTTACCAGATTTAAGCATTTGTTTAAAATTATCAGTCATTTCATCAATTGCTAACAATGCATGAGCTGTATATCGTTGCATTATAGGATTTTCTTCAAAGTTTTTCTTAAACATTGGATATAAATTAGAAAATGGCATTTTGAACATTTCAACTTCGGGATATTCTGATAAGTCAACACCCATTTTTTCACACAAATTATAACATTCATTAATTGCTTTAAAGCAAGTTTCCACTAATTTTTCATCTTCTAGATATCTGACAATATCATTATATTTTGAAAGTCCCACTCCAATTGGACTTGCTCCTACATTATGAATCCATAACCAATGAAGTACATTGCTTGGAATTTCAGATGTAATTCCACACGTTTTGAACATTTCAATTGCATTAGCAAGTAATGGTTTTTGCTCTTCATATACTGCCCCTAACATAACATCATTTCCTACATTACCCCAAAGCAAATCACCTTTAAACGTACCTCCACCTCCAGCGTATCCCATAATATATTGTTCTTTCTTTAATAACTTATCAATTTTTTCTGTTCCACTCCAATTTAAAGTAAATAGTAAATAATTAGCATTTGGTGCTTGCTTTATTAATATTTCTAGTACCTCTTTCAATTGATAAGTATTTACTGGAACCATTATCAAATCATAATCACAATCTACTCTAGATACACATTTATATATATACTCTCCAGTTGTATACATATTTTCTTCAGTCTCACGTTCATCAATAATATCGAAATGTATTTTTCTTTCATTTATAATATTAAGTTTATTTTCACGAACAAAATGGATAACTTCGTGATATTTCGAAAGTGCATGCCCATAAAGTGTTCCTATTACCCCTGTTCCTACTATTAAAATTTTCATTACTTATCCTCCAATTTAAATGACCTACTAATAAAATTAAATGTATTTTCTTTCGTGCCTAATGTACATGTAAGAATTTCCTCAAATGCAATAACTTTTGAAACCATTTTTTCTAAGTCCCACTCAAATAAATTTGCATCTAAATAAAAATTAGAAAGTGTTAAAATCATTTCTGCCGTTTCAGATGGATATTTTACATTAAAAATTCCCTCTTCAACTCCTTGGCATATTATTTCAGCATAAATAGGTGAAAATTGTTTAATTATATTTACCATCAACTTTTGATGAAATATTATATTTGACGAAGAATGCATCTTTTCATTCTGTTTACTATTATCTTTAGCAATTCTACTACCTACTAAAATAATTTTCTCAAGTCTTTCATCAGCCCTTATTTTTTTTGTATCTTCTTTGCTTATTTGGCCGACCCAATATTTAACTTTCATTTCTATAGATGCATTTGCACATTCTTCCTTTGAGTTGAAATAGTGATAAAATGCACCTTTTGAAATATTTAGTGCATGAATTATAAATGCAAGTGTTGTATTTTCATAACCATTTTGAATAAATATATCCCATATTAATTCCAGCAATTCATTTCTTTTGTTATCAAAATCTTTGTTTGTTCTTGACATAAGACCTCCTTATAATTAAACCGACCATCGGTTTAATTATAAGTGTACATTCTATATTTTGTCAATATTGTTAGAAATAATATTTATCTTAACTTATGTATAATTCTCATTCACTTTTTAGAACTTATACTTTTATAAAATATCGATTTTAAAATATGAAAATATTAATTTTTCTACATCTAATATCATTGTATTCATTTAAATTTCTCCTCGCTTTGTCTTTTAGTAATAATTTTCTTCTTCTCAAAACATATACGGAGCTTCGACCATCCCTTCGTGAACCCATTCACGAAGAAGAGATTATTTTTATCTTATTCTGATAGGTTCTTATATTATATTGTACCCCCAATGACCCCCTCAGCGAGGGGGAGTAAATTCTCATTTCCAACTTTTAGACCCCATCAACGAAGGGGTCTTTCGGAAGGCTTTATATCACTCACTTTATTTACGTTTAATCAAACAATCTCTTTTCTCCAAAGTATACTTATACTCTTTTACACAAAGTTTAATTTCTTCTTTTATATCATCTTTATTAGCTTGTAAATTATTAATAACATATATATTAGAGAAATCTTTCCACAAATCACTACCCTCTTCTTTATATTTATATCTAGCTCTATAAACTGTTATCATTTCTAATTCACTTAATATTTTGACATACTCTATAGCTTGTTCATCTTTAATTCCAGTATATTTGTGTATATATTCATATGATTGGTACATAGCTTCTGCTTTTGAATCACTATATCTATCATGGTATACATCTCCTGTTTTATCCTTCCTCTTATATATTCTAGCTTTCAAGTATAGATATAATTTCAGCATACCCATTTTACTTCTTAGGTCGTATTCTAAATCCATTATTTTATCAATTTCGCATTGTGCTAATTCAACAAAATTATCTTTTGTCTCTTCCATCAATTTACTCACATCAATAATTAATAATGTTGTTGCTTTAATACTAGTTTCACTTCCACCAAAATTTATATATCCCATTTCTCTTAGTTTCAATAATATTTTTTTAATGGCTTTTCTATTATCTCTATCTAGCTTGTACCCAATCTTTGTAAGTAAGCCATCTATAGTTCTGTAACATTCCTTATTGAAATCACAACCTCTATATAATTCATGCAATATCAATATTGTTTTATTATCTTTTGTTATATCTAATATACTTCCTTTTGTTAACCATTCTGCCTCATATTCTCCATCTTCATCTTTATTTCTGAAATAAAATAATTTATTAGGTATTCTACTATAATTATCATTATATTGTTTTCTCATTCTTTTTCACCAATTTAACCTTCTCTTTAGTTTGCCTTTTTAAAGCTATTACTGATATTTTGTAATGCTTCATCTAATTCTTTAGTATTTTGAAATCAAAATATTAATTTACTAGGGTCATTTATATTTGTTTCTACTCCTAAACATACAAACCCACTTTTCATTAATTTATCTGCATCTATATAAGATTTAACAATTTTTCTTTCGTATTTCATTTCAAATTCTCCTTTTATCTTTAGTAAATTGATTTTGACTTTCTTTATCCTTAATCATAGTAATATTAACTACTATCTATAAGCTTTTCTTTTCTTAAATGCTCTTTATAAATTACTTGTTTCCCCATTATCTTATCTCCTCTCTAAAATAATTCTTAACGTTAAATAATTTTACTTGATTATAAGTTAGTATTGACTTATAATATCAATAGATGATAAAATTGAGATGTCGTATACAATTATCAAATAAATTATATTTTAATATAACTTTGTGGATTACTCAAAGTTCAAATATGGTTAAATTTAGATATTATTCCCGTTTAGATGTAAATATCTTTTTATATCTATTTTTTTATTCTATTTACTTCCAGTTTCTCCATAATGGCATATCTATTGATATTCTTATAAAACTCGAATTTTAATAATATTCGCACTACGATAAAATGTTCGTATTTATCTAGCTATTTAAGCATTTTAGAAATTTGATGTTTTAAGTAATATCGTATCGTGTAATTCTTTTTATGGTGTAAAGCTTCAACAGTTAATTAAACTAATTGCTCAACTTTCATAAATTTAAAATTTCTAATGGAGAATAACTCCCATAAATTTTAACACTCTTCATCTGGATTTTTAACCGATACTATATGATATACTCCATTTTCTTCTAATATAAAAAATGTTTGTTCCTCATTATGCTCCATAACATTGTAAATATCCATTACTTGATAAGCATCATAAAATATTTTAAATGAAACTAAATTTTCATTAAACCATATATAACAGTCAGAGAACTCCTTTCTATATTCATTAATTACGCATTCTAAATTGTTGATTTTTTTCATACTAATTTCTCCTTGCTTTAATTTTATCTTTTGTATAGAAAATGTTTATTTTATTCGCCTCCTTCCTGTAAACGTTTTCTAATGCAAGCAACAAAATTTATAAATTTTCTGTTCCTACTGATATTATACCATATTTTTCCTGATAACACCAGTATTTTCTACATTTTTTTACTGATACACAATAATAAATGACAAGTTCATTCGTAAATATATAACAAAATTTATTTCAAAAATTCTTATCGCCAACAAATTTCCATGGTGTTTTTATCAAGGTGTAAACGTTCCATTATCAGCTCCAAAAACATTCCCAAAACGTTGATAACCCTGCCCCTACAAGCTTATTCTTACCATCATGATACAAAACTCATCTTCAATTCAATTGCCTTTAAATTGTTCCTAGCACCTCTAAATAGCCATATAAAATTACAAACCAAAAAGAGGCTTTATACCTCTTTATTTTCGTATATATTAATGTATTTATATAATGTACTTCTACCAATTCCTAGCATCTTAGCAAATGCCATAGCCGACATTTTTCCATATTCATCATTCTTGAATTTATCATACTCTTTAATAAAATTATTAGGTAATTCGGCAACTGGTCTGCCTAACTTCTTACCCTTAGCAACTGCAACAGTTAACCCTTGATTTATTCTAGCAACTGTTTTTTCACGTTCCTGTTGAGCCATATGAGCCTTTAATGTAATAAATATATCAGCTATCATATTGTAAATACTTGAATCCTGTATTTTTTCCCACTCATTTAAATATGGTGTATCTAATGCAATTATTCTGATACCATTAGCTTTTAACTTCTTAAACTCCATAATAACATCATCAGCATTACGTCCTAGCCTGTCTATATCCGTAATAATTAATATATCATCTTTTCTTATTTTACCTTTTAATTCATTAAATTTCGGTCTACTCTCAGCTTTAATTGTTCCGCTTATACGCTCTTCTATAATTTCATCAAAAGTAAATGAATTATCTTTAGCGTACTGCTCTAATGTTATTCTTTGACGGTCTGTCGTTTGCTTTTCCTTTTGAGTGCTTATTCGCATGTATCCAAATATCATAATTATCAATCCCTCTCATTTATCTTATAATATAATTTTATCATGAAATAAACCCCACGTCTATAAAATCATATTTATATTTCATAGACAGTTTTAAGATATATTCCAACCATAAAATGCTACCTATAACAATTAAATTGTTCATATTTTTTGTCTATGCATTCATATGTTTTATAGACACACCAAATAAAACTCCTTACAAATAAAAAAAGACTTAGATTTTACTCTAAGCCTCATTTAACTATATTATTTACTTTCGATTTGTAACTGCTTATATTTATTTAGAACTTCTTCCAAATTAGTAGTACCAGAAGTCTCACATAAGTCAATTACATTTTTATGAAGGTCATGTGTTAATTTTGTTATCTTATCATTACCTTTAAAATATCTATCATTCATCCCTCTGGCCTCATTATATTTTTTAGCTGACACCATATCATTTATTCTACTATTCTTCTGTTGTTCAGACATCCCTATTCCATAATGAAAATATCCTATTGAGCCTATAGATGATATTAAAACTAATATTAAAATAACAATACTTGTTCTCTTATGCTTGATTAGTATAGATTTTTTTATTGTTGTATTATCTTTTGTTTGGACTTCAATCACATTATTATTCTCTTCTAATTCCATCCCACATTGATTACAAAATTTAGCTTCTTCCTTATTTTCATATCCACATTTATTACATTTCATAATTGCGATTCCTCCGATTACTATACTTCAACTATTTTCAATTTATATCTTTTAGTTCTGCATTGTAGTCAATTTATCCCCTTCAAAATATAAATAGTTGTTGTTATAATAAACCCATTGCTCGCTAGTTCCATTTGAATTGGTAGTCTTATTTATATTCTTGGGTCTTCCCCAAGAGGAAGCCAATACTTCTTTTTTAGTCATACCTATTTTTATATTCCTTTCCTTCATTGATTTTGGAATATCATAAAACCTATTGTAATATTTATCTCTCAATAATATTATCTTATCTAATACAGCATCATAATTTTCAAATGTATTTGGAATTGAACAATAATCATCAAGAAGACCCATCCATTCGTAATCCTTCATGTTATTTATTCCATTTGCCTTATCTATTTCTTTTTGAGCTTCATCATATATTTTTTTATGTTTACTGTTATCTTCAATCTCTTTAATATAACCTTTTAATTCTGGTATATCATTATATGCAAGAATTTGATATTCTAGTTTTTTATTATCTCCAGCTTTATAAATACTGTTTAATTTCTCTTTAATTAATGTTTGAACTTTTTGCTTATTTTCATTAGATAACTCATTATATTGTTGCATGGCTAAATTTTTACCAGTATCAAATTGTTTGAATACCTCTTCTGGCTTCGGAGCATTTGCATTAGTATATATAACCGCAACAATTACAATTATAAAAACAAATGGAATTATTAATCCTATTATCATTTCTTTTCTCTTTGATAATTTAGGTATTTTGTTTTTACTCTTTTCTTCCTTTATTGGTGTATTATCAATACGAATTTCTATTTCTTTATCCTCATATAGCTTTTCACCACATTTATTACAAAACTTAGCATCATCCGCATTTTCTTGCTCACATTTAATACATTTCATTATTATTTCCCCCTTTGTACATAAATAAAATATAAAAAAGAGCTACAGTAAAAATATGTAGCATATTTAAACCGTAGCTCTGATAACTGCGATTTCTCAAGAGTTCCCTCTAGTAACAACATAAAAATATCATTACTAGAGTTCCCTTTGAGAAATCAAGAACAGGGTTAAGTATGCGTCCACACCTAACCCTGTTATAAATATATATACAAAGGTTAACAGAAACTAAGCTTCAATTACCCCATAATACTATATTGAAATTGCATAGCAACTCAGCTATAATATTATATGGGTGTATCGCAGACTTAGTCTGTATTGTGTGGTGGTATCAACACCATGCCTTGCTTATAACTACGCCAATAGTTATAAGTGGTACACTCTCTCTTATTATGTTCTTGATTTCTTCACTGTCAATTTTAGCATACAGAAAAAGTAATATCAATAATTACATGTTAATTTTAATAATCTTATCTTAAATAAACATTTTTAATCGTGTCATAACACTATCTCTTATTAATTTTCATTTTCTCATCATTTTTATTATTGTTTAAAACATCTAATGGGTTATATTGTAATAAATCATCTTTGAAGTCTATAGGCAATAAATTTACATACCTTTCAGTCGTTTTTATGTTACTATGACCTAGCAACAGCTTCAATCTATAAATATCTCCTCCATTCCTAATAAACATTGTTGCAAATGTATTTCTAAACGTATTTACACCTCGCATCTTCACTTTGCAGTGCTTGAAATAATTTACTAGATTTTGATGCAAAGTATCATAACCCATTTTAGTTCCATCTAACTTAGGAAATAATATATCATCATCTTTTAAATTCATTGTCTCAATATAACCCTTTAATATTAATTTCAAAGATTTTGATAAAGGTACATTAACCTGTCTTTTTGTTTTCATATGTGCAAATAATATCATTTCTTTTCCGAAATCAATGTCTTTAACTCTAACATTTAATAGTGTTGTACTTCTACATCCTGACCCTACTAAAAATGATACAGTTGTAAATGAACGATAGTCTCCTACAAGGCAAGTATCTAAGTCTGGCTTCTTTAAAAGTTTTTTAAGTTCTTCTTCGGTATACACTTCCTTTTTCTCTAGTACAATGTTTGGAATCTTAACTTCATATTCTTTTAAGTATTCTCTAGTAAAGCAATAAGTAAGAAATGCCTTCAATTTGATAACAAATGTTTGATAAGTATTTCCCTTATACCCATAATCAATCATAAAATTAATCCATCCCTCTACCTTTTTTTGAGTAATTACATTAATTTCATCTTCTGCCTTTACATACTTTAATAATTCATAGATATAAAATCTTTGCTTACTAACCAAAGTCGCCTGTCTAAGCCCTATAGACTTACAATAATCCATATACTCACTATAACATTCCTCTATTGTTTTACTTGAATTATTGTTAATTTTTAGTGTTTTTAATCGTAGTTTTGCCATACTAATCATTCCATCCCCTATATCAAAAATTAACTATTTACGGGTATGGAACGAACATACTTTCAAATTAACTTATTATATATTCTATTAACACTTCTCAATCAAATTATTATCAAGCAATACCTTCAAAGAAAAACTCCTAAGTGTATTATCAAAGCTTATTGTTATTTTATCTTCCTTAAGTTCTTCTATCTCACCAATTCCATAGGCCTTATGAGCTATCTTATTTCCTACTTCATAGCCATAAGTCTCCACAGGCATATCATTCAACTTGCCTTCAACTATAAATCTTGAAACTTCTTTAAACTGCCCTTTTCTGTTTCTTGGAGAAAACAAATATAGGTTATCTATTGCTCGTGTTATTCCAACATAAAATAATCTTCGTTCTTCTTCAATGTTGTCTTTTATGCTATTTGAATGAGGAATTGTTTCTTCTAAACAATTTATGACATATACATTTTTAAACTCCATTCCTTTTACTCCGTGAATAGTACTTAAAATAACTCCCTCTCTTTTCGTATTCTTCTTACTTGCTTCTATACTTTCCTTTACTTCTTCTACATGTTCTAAAAACTCAAAAATAGTTTTATAACCTTCAGCTGACAATTTAAATTCTTCAATTATATCTTCTAAATCTTCAATGCTCTGACTAAATTTTTGAGCATAATCTCTTAAGTGATCTATGTATCCTAAATCCATAACTATATATGCAATTGCTGAGGATAACGATATCTTATTTAAATAGAGTATATCTTTTCTTAAATCATCAAGTTTTTTCTTCTGAAAAGGTGGTGTATCACTCTTATTTATTAACATAGTAAATGGATTTTCTTCTTCTCTGTAATTTCTTATATATGCAAAGTTACTTTTACTTATATATCTAAATGGTCTATTGATTATTTGCAAGAAACTATCCCTATCAAATAGATTAATTGATAATTTTAAATAACCTATCAAGTCCTTACATATAAAATGTTCAAAAAAATTATATTCTCTATCCAACAGTGTAAAAGGAATCTTCTTCTTTGTTAAATTTTCAACAATCATCGTTGATTCCATATTAGTCCTATATAATATGGCATTATCTTCATATGAAATACCAAGGTTTTTATTACTACTTATTATCTTTTCAATGCTCTCTGCCTGCATTCTCTCATTATAAGGACTAGACCATTTTATTATTCCTTCGCTATCCCTATTCCATTTTATTTCTTTATCATTTCTCTCTTTATTAAAGCCAATTACTGACTTTGACTTATCAACTATATTCATTTTGCTTCTATAATTAATTGATAAGTAGTACTTTTTGCCATTCTTAAACATTTTATCGAAACTCACCATATATTCTGGCTTAGATCCTCTAAATGAGTAAATGCATTGATCCTCATCACCAACAGCAAAAAGATAATTATTTTCCCCTCCATTAATTAGCTTTAAAAAATCTACTTGCATTTCATCACAATCTTGAAACTCATCAACTAATACATATTTAAATAATTTTCTATAAGATAACAGCATTTTTTCGTCTTTTTTCAATAATTCCAAGACTTCTATAGCTAAGTCATCAAAATCTCTTTTATTATTTTCCTTTTTATAAACTTCATACTTTTCTAATGCTTCTTCAAAAATTTCTTTTGTAAGAGATGGTTTAAATTCCTGTAGAGACATTCTAGAAGTTTTATATAAGGATATGTTATTTATTGCTTCCTTTATTTTATCTTCATTAACTTCATCAAAGTATTTGCTTAAAACACTGCTTACAATTTTATGTACAATTGCTCCATCAACAATATCTATACTTTTTCCGTATCTTAAAAGCATCTTATAAAACAAGCCATGAAATGTCCCAAAAAACGGAGAAACATCTGCATTAAACATCTTAGCATATCTATTTTTCATGTTTTGAGCTGCAGCTTTTGTAAATGTAATTACAATAATATTTCCATTAGGTATTTTTTTATTTTTAACTAAATAATTAACCTTATTTATTATAACAGTTGTCTTTCCAGACCCCGGTGCCGCAACTATTAAGGTATTCTTTTCCTCAGCATTTACTGCACTCATTTGATATTTATCAAGGTTGTACCCCACTATTAAAATCCCTCTTTCTTTAAAATTAGATTGCCTTTGCTTTTGTTATTCCTATATTAAGTTATACCTCTTTAAGATTCTAACCAAAATTAATATACAAATTTCAATTCTACCTCGAAATCTTGAATATTAAATTTTTATATTCAAAAAATTATAATATCACTAAAATTAAGTTAATAGCAACTATATTGTAATCAAACGGTTAAAGATGTACAATAGTTTTAAGTATTTTAATTAATAATGAGATAATATACCAATTATTAAACAGGAATTATTTTATGTTTTTATTTAAAGGAGATTATTATGGATAATAGACCTAATTTCAATGTAAAAGATGAAAGAAACTTAACAATGCTAGTTGATTTTTATGAACTAACCATGGGAAATGGCTATTTTGATAAAGGACTTAAAGATAGAATAGCTTACTTTGATATGTTTTTTAGAAGAGTTCCAGATGGTGGTGGATACTGCATAATGTCTGGCGTTGAACAATTAATTGATTACTTAAAATCTTTAAAATTCACACATGATGATATAACTTATTTAAAATCCAAAAATTTGTTTTCTGAAGAATTTCTTGAATATCTTGAAAACTTTAATTTTAGTTGTGATGTTTGGGCAGTTCCAGAAGGAAATCCTGTCTTTCCAAATGAACCACTTGTAACTGTTCGTGGTCCTGTAATTCAGGCTCAATTTTTAGAAACAATGATTCTCTTAACAATAAATCACCAAACACTTATTGCAACAAAAGCTAATAGAATTTGTAGAGCTGCAGAAGGTCGTCCCGTAATGGAATTTGGCTCAAGAAGAGCTCAAGGGTATGATGGTGCTATTTATGGTGCTAGAGCTGCTATTATAGGCGGCTGTAATTCAACTGCCTGCACTATGTCTGATAGAATGTTTAATATACCTGCTGTTGGTACAATGGCTCATAGCTGGGTTCAATTATATGATACAGAATACGATGCTTTTAAAGCTTGGGCAGAAATATATCCTGATGATTGTGTATTACTTATAGATACTTATAATGTTATAAAATCAGGTATTCCAAATGCAATAAAAGTATTCGACGAAATTTTGAAACCACTCGGGAAAAGGCCTCGTGGTGTTAGAATAGATTCTGGTGATATCACCTATTTAACAACAAAGTGTAGACAAATGCTTGACGAAGCTGGTTATCCAGATTGTGGTATAGTAGTTTCTAATTCTCTTGATGAACATATTATTAAAGATGTATTAGACCAAGGCGCATGCATAAATTCATTTGGAGTTGGTGAACGTCTTATAACTGCAAAGTCTGAACCAGTTTTTGGTGGTGTATATAAATTAGTTGCATTAGCTGGTGATAATGCAATAATTCCTAAAATTAAGATTAGCGAAAATGAAGAAAAAATCACTAATCCTGGATTTAAAAAGATAATTAGGATATTTGATAAGAACTCTCATAAAGCGTTAGCTGATTTGATCGCTTTAAGAGATGAACATATTAATGAGAATGAACCTCTAGTAATATTTGATCCTATTCATACTTGGAAGAGAAAAAAGATCAATAACTATTATACTAAAGACCTTCAAGTTCAAATATTTGAGTCCGGTAAGTGTATATATGAATCCCCTAGCGTTTTAGATATAAAAGAATTTTCTAAAACTGAAACTGATAAGCTTTGGCCTGAAGTATTAAGATTTGAGAATCCTCATACTTATTATGTGGACTTATCACAAAATCTATGGTCATTGAAGCACTCTTTACTTCATAAATATACTAATTCATATGAAACACAAGATTAATTTCTAGTACAATAACTTTCTAGATGTTTTTCTATAATAAACTGAAACTTATTTATGCTCATCTGAAAATAAGAAAGGATTAGAATATATTATCACATTCTAATCCTTTCTTATTTATTTTAATAGTTCGCATTTATACTATTTTCTTCATCATATATAGCTAAATTCAAGAAACTATAATCTTCCTTTATTATTTCCTTAAAGTTTAAACTATTTGATTCAGTACATTCATTAAAAATACATTGTGAGCCATCTCTTCCCTCAAATGCCTCACTTGTTATTATAGGGCACTCCTTATAACACTCAACTCTCTCTCTAGCTGTTGACCAAAATGGACACCTACTCATAATCCCACGCCATCCTTTTCCTATCCTGTAATACAGTAATTTCATAAATTTAGTAATTTATGAAATCATTATATTACAAACACTACAAAAAGTAAAGTTTTACAATTATTTTTATATATAAAGTTAATATTATTAAAAAAAGCACCTTTTATGTTAAAGATGCTCTTTTTATAAATTTTAATTTTACCATTTATTTTTATTAACAGAAATATCTATTACTTCATTTTGAAATGCTCTAAGTAATGCTTTTTCTAAAACCTTTTCCTTATCAAAGTTCTCTATATCTTTACATACTGCAAAAACCTTGTTCTTCTCACCATTAACATTTTTATAAGTTAATGTTACGTTAGGTTTATCATATTCTACTTCTAATATCTTTATCCCCCATGATATTTGAGCAAAATCACCATCCACTATTAAATTAGTTAATTCTTTTAACTTAGCATTGTCTTTATTTGGATCATTGACTATTATTAATTCTTCTCCAACTTTATATTTTCCCACAACAATACGCCTCCTTATTAATTCAAATATTATCTGTATTTTTATCATAGGCTATATAATTTCAAGTCTGTAATAAAAATTAGTATCTTTTCTGTGGTCTAACCCAATAGTATACTATTATTGTTTCAAAAGAATGTTAATTTATTAACATTCTTTTTCTTACTTTTATTTTAACAGACTTTTCCTAACTATACAATAAATTTTTATCATTTTTTATTTAATCTATGAAATATTTAAGTTAAAATGCTGTAAAGTCAGTATTGACGTCATTCTTATATATTATGACTCAATAATACTTATTTTATTTATAAATAATAATTGTTTCTAAATAACATTAATCATTATCGTTGACTATCTATTTATCTTCATGTTATAATTTCTACATAAACTTAATAAAAGTGAGGTATTAAAGATGGATTATATAGCTTCAATTTTTAAAGAAAAAAAGCTAAAGTTAACTCCTCAAAGACTTGCAGTATATAACTATTTAATTGGTACAACTACTCATCCTTCAGCTGATGTTATTTATACAGATATACATGTCCAGTACCCAACTATGAGTTTAGCGACAGTTTATAAAGCCTTAAAGACATTAGTTGATGTTGGATTAATTCAAGAAATAAATGTTGGTGAAGGTAACTTTAGATATGATGGAAATTCTTCTCCTCATCCACATTTACAATGTTTAGGCTGTGGTAGGGTTGATGATTTTAAAGACTTATCTCTTGATAATCTTAATTCGTTAGCTGAAGAGCATACTGACTATAAAATTGTTTCCAATAAAGTTTATTTTTATGGATATTGCAATAACTGTCAGTAATTTTTATTTTTTCGACTATAACTTTAAATAAAAGTATACTAAATGAAGTATACTTTTATTTAAAGTTATAGTCTTTTTTTCTCTATGCCCTTTATATTATTAATATGAACCTCATTATTAACATATAATTTATTGAGGTGATACATAATGAAAATTATAATAATAAAGAAAAAACTTTTAGCAAACACAGTGCTATATTTAAGCTTATTTGCTGTAATTATAACTCTAATTTATTTTATATCAAATAATTTTGAATCTATCCAGACCATTTCCCCTATAAACATTTCCAAAGATGAACACTATGACCTAACAGGTGATGGCATAAAAGATACTCTCGAGATGTTAAATTCACAAAACAAAATCGATCTTAACATAAAAAGTTCTAAGGACGATTATTTTCTTTCTAATGAAATTAAAGATAAAATACTTTTCACCACAAACAATCATTTGGAACCCAAAGTTTTTATTCATGATATTTCAAGAGATAATATACCCGAAATAATTCTTATTGGTTCTAAAGATAATAAACCTATATCCTACATTTTTCATTGGAACAAAGATAAATTCGATCTAGTATCTTCGAATCAAAATAACGTATCCGGCATATTAGATTGTAAAAATTCAAGAACTCCTCAGTTCTATTCATTATCATCTTCAGAAGGGCTTTCTTCATTAAAAAGTTTTATGCTTATTAACAATAAATCATTGGATACTAGTAAGGAAAATGTGACTCTTCCTTCTCTAGATTCTGCTACACAATTTATGAACTTAATTGAATCTCAATATTTGCCTGATGACCTTCCTGGTATCTTTACATCTACAATTGACAAGAAGAATTTATCTCTACTTTGGACTTTAGATAAAGAGAATTGTTCATATACTTTCCAAAATGCTTTCTTCTATGATTACAGATGGAATGATTCTGGAGAACCATCTTCTATAAGATGGAGACTTTCTTTTGAAAAAAGTGATAAAAGAGGTTCTGATGCTAGTAAAAGCGAATTTGTACTATTAATAGATTTAAATTTAGATAAAATTGACTCATCTTATAAAATTAATAGTATACAGAAAATTTCATAAAAATATGAAGGCCGCATAATGCGGCCTAAAGGGGGATGAGGGGTTACTTAATGAAATAAAAAAATTATAATTCATTAAGTTTGTAAGAGAATGCTTTCTCTATCACATTAATATTATTGACATGTTTTTCTATTGTATACACATTTTCAGAAAATATTTTTAAAATTTTTAAGCATCCCTAAGTTCCCCTCTTTTATAAGCTTCAATGATACTATCTATAAATTTTATTCTATCTGGATGAGCATAGCTTCTTAATGCCATTAGGAATTCCAAATTCACATCATTCTCACTAATATTTTTGCTTGCACTATGCCTTCTATTATTTTTGTCCCCATTTTGATTTTCAGCACTCTTTGATGTCATTGGATTTGCATTAGAAGTACTTGAATGCTCCTTTTGAGTTTGATTAACATTTGGAAACATGTTCTTACTAAGATCATTACTTTGAGTATTCATATTCCCTTGAAAAAGGTTATTATCCAAGTTTAATCCCATCATTTGAGCTAACGAATTTAAATTTCCCATATTGAATCCATTTGTATTCATTGAAGCTAACATATTCCCCATATTATTCATATCAATATTTCCCCCTAACAATCCCATCAGCTGCATAGGATCTATCCCAAAAGGAGCACTAGTACTATTTCTGCTGCTGGTATTGTTATCTGTTTCGTTCCTTATTGTATCTTGTTCTCTATGTTTGCGCTTAGACATCTTAAATTCCTTTCAACTATAATTGCCTCTTTTTAATATATGTATATTATTATAAAAATGTTTATGTTTTTGGGCATTTTTTTAGAGGGCCTAAAGCCCTCTATCCACTATCCTAGTAGCAACAATTAGATTCTTGATAATTTCCAGAACCTAAGAGATTAGAAAAACTTCCACCACATAACAAGAATAGTAAAATAATTAAGAATGATTTATTACAATTTAGTAAACCTGAACCACATGCAATTAATAGAAATATAATTGGTGTGCATGTGTTTCCGCCCCCTAAAAAACTACCAGAATAATTAGGTGTAGAATCGTAGCAGCAACATTCATGATGATCATGATGTTTCTTTTCACAGCAGCATTTATTCTTCTTTCTAGACATATTTATCTCTCCTTCCTAAAAATTAAGAATCTTAACAACTAGTACCAAAACCAAAATTGTTATTGCAAGGATTGCATCCTCCACCAAAGCCAGAGTTATTGCTATTGCAAAGGAATAATATTACCAATATAAACAAGTATGGTGAACAGTTACTTAATAATCCTCCACCACCATAGTTTCCGCTACTGCAGCAGCATTCTTTTTTCTCACAGCAGCATTTCTTTTCACAGCAGCAATCATTTCCTCTTCTTTGGCCGCCTCTTCCACAACCGCAATAGAACAATATTAATAAAATCCAAATCCAGCTACTAAATCCACAACCACCAATTCCTTGACCAAATCCGCATGCTCCACCTGGAAATCCACCTGCTCCTGGGAATCCTCCGAATCCTGATCCTCCAAAGCTTGGCCCGCAACTACAATTGCTAGAGATTGAATCAGAACAATCATCATCGCATGAATTTAAACCATTTAAGATATCATTCATCTCCATTTTTATTCCTCCTTGGAAATATTTTTTCTTTTTTATACTATATATTATTCCTACCAAAAATTTTTGACACTATTTTTTATAATTTATAATTATTTAAATAATTTTTAATGCTGTTATAAAAATAATGTCTTAATTCAAATAGAAATAACCTCTTACAAATATAATATTTGTAAGAGGTTATTTGTTTACTATTATATATAAATTTTTTCAAAATTTTTTCTTAATCTAAATCAGTTGCGAATTCCAAGAAAAGATTATCAATTAACTGGTCTCTTCCATCTTTAGTTAAAGATGAAAAGAAATATAATTTATCTTCTGGATTTAACTTTAATGTTTCCTTTATTAACTTTTCACTCTTCTTCAAGTCATTTCTTGTAAGCTTATCACTTTTAGTAGCAACCACTATAACGTCGTATCCAAAATGTTTAATCCATTCATGCATCATTACATCGTCACCTGTTGGCTTATGCCTTGAATCAACAAGTAATACAACTCTCTTTAGCATCTCTCTATCGGTTAAATACATTTCGACAGTTTTGCCCCAACTATCTTTCTCAGCTTTTGATACTTTAGCGTAACCATACCCCGGCAAATCAACTAAATAGAAATCATCATTAATTAGAAAAAAATTAACTAGTCTTGTTTTTCCAGGAGTTTGACTTACTTTTGCCAGCTTCTTTCTGTTTGTTAAAGAGTTAATCAACGAACTCTTTCCAACATTAGACCTTCCAACAAAAGCAACTTCCACTCTATTATCAACTGGATATTGGTCTCTTTTTACTGCCGATGTTATAAATTCAGATTTTTTAATTCTCATTAGTATCCTCTCCAATTAGCGCATTTTTCAATACCTCATTAACTTCCTTAGCAGAAATAATATTTAAACTATTTCTAATTGAATTTGGTATCTTATCTATATCTTTCTCATTTTCCTTAGGAATTATTATAGTATCTACTCCAGCTCTAAATGCTGCTAATGATTTTTCTTTTAAACCACCAATTGGAAGTACTCTGCCTGTTAATGTAACTTCTCCTGTCATTGCTACATTATGCTTAACCTTCTTACCTGATAGTGCAGATACAAGTGCTGTTACCATCGTAACGCCTGCTGATGGTCCATCTTTAGGAACGGCACCCTCTGGCGCATGAATATGAATATCTTTCTCCTTGTAAAAGGCTTCATTGATTCCATATTTAATTGCATTAGCTCTAACATAACTATATGCTGTTTTAGCTGATTCTCTCATAACATCTCCAAGTTTACCAGTAAGTTCAAGTTTTCCTGAACCGGTCATAACCATAGCCTCTATAGGAAGTGTATCTCCACCATAAGCTGTCCACGCCATTCCCGTTACCACTCCGATTTTATCCACCTTGTCAATTTTATCTGAATCAAAAGTTCTCTTTCCTAAAAGTTCTTGAACCGTGTCATTTTCTATAATAAACTCATTCTCTTCTTTCTTTAACATTTCCGCTAATGCTTTTCTTATTAAAGAGCTTATCTTTCTTTCTAATCCACGCACTCCTGATTCTCTTGTATATCCCTCAATAACTATTCTAATAGACTCATCGTCTATTTTAATCTTATCTTCAGGTATATCCAATTCTTTAAAAATCTTCGGAATCAAGTGATTCTTAGCTATATTGAATTTCTCTTCGTAAGTATATCCTGATACTTCAATAACTTCCATTCTATCTAAAAGTGGTCTCGGAATTGTTTCTAAAGTATTAGCTGTTGCTATAAACATCACTTTTGATAAATCCATCGCTACTTCTAAATAATTATCTCTAAAATCTTTATTTTGCTCGCTATCTAATATTTCTAGTAACGCATCTGAAGGATCCCCTTTAAAATTTGAACTTATTTTATCAATCTCATCAAATAACACAAGTGGATTCAATGATTTTGCTTCTTTCATTGCATAAACTATTCTACCTGGAATAGCTCCAATATAAGTTTTTCTATGACCTCTAATCTCAGCTTCGTCCTTCATCCCACCAAGAGATATTCTAGTGTACTTTCTATTAATAGCATGTGCTATGGATCTCGCAATAGATGTCTTTCCTACCCCTGGAGGTCCAACTAAACAAAGAATTGGTCCCTTTTGAGATTTACTAAATTGTCTTACGGCTAAATATTCAATTATTCTATCTTTGACATCTTCTAATCCATAGTGTTCATTATCTAAAATTTCTCTAGCCTTAGTAACATTAATACTTTCCTTTGTATATTTTCCCCATGGAATATCCAATACCCAATCTAAATACGCTTTAATAACATTTCCTTCAGATGAGGTAGCGCTCATACCTTTAAGTCTAGATAATTCATAACTAGCTTTATCTTTAACTTCTTTAGTCAATTTTGCCTTAGCAATTCTCTCCTCATATTTCGCTATCTCTTTCTTGTCGTCATCATCTTCGCCTAATTCTTCTTGAATAGCTCTTAGTTGTTCCCTTAGATAAAATTCCTTTTGTTCTTTTGCAACAGTATTCTTTACTTTGTTTGCTATTTTACGTTGAATTTTAGCTATAGAAATTTCTATCTTAACTCTTTCTAAGACTTTCTCTATTCTTTTCGTCAAATTTATAGTTTCTAATATTTCTTGCTTTAACTTTTCATCAGTTATAGCATAGGAAGCTACCATATCCACAAACTGACTCGGCTTTTCTGATGCATCAATTAGTTTTACTACATCCCCGTAATTATCCTCAGTAAGTTTAAGTAATTTCAAAAACTCTTTGTTTAAATATTTTACATAAGCATCTAATTCTTCATTTTTAACTACTTGATCGTCTAATTTCTCTGCTGAAACCTTTATATAATTTTCTTCTTCCTCTATATATTCAACTATTTTACCTCTTTCTTGTCCTTCCACAAGAACTCTAATAGTATTATCAGACATTTTTAGGATTTGTTTTATTTTGCATATAGTTCCAATTGAATAGATTTCATCCTGATTAGGCTCTTCTATTGCAGAATTTTTTTGACCTACAAGAAATATTTCTTGATCATCTAGCATAGCTTGTTCGATAGCTGCAATAGATTTTTCTCTTCCCACATCAAAATGTACAACTACATTAGGAAAAACAGTCAATCCTCTTAAAGGAATTAGCGGAATCGTATATAACTTTTTCATAGTACTATTTCCCCCCATATCATAATCAAATTATTTATTTTGACTTATCTAGTATACACATAATAATTATTTTTTTCAATGATTCTTAATAGAAAAACTTACTACTATATTATGTTTTTTACATAATAAGTAAAACAAAAATAGTTTTTTAGTCTCAAATAATTTACTCACCATAATTAGTTAGCTTATTATTTAGTTATCTATTATAACATATATATATCAATAAGCAATAGATGTGATTTAAAATAAAAAAAGATTAATAAATAATATATAACTTCTATTGTAATATTATTTATTAATCTATATTATCTTTTAAATAAAATCTATAGAGCGTTATTTCCTTCAGCTGATAGTATTTCTCTATCGCCTTCACATATAACATCTTTATCCTCTATTGCAAATTTTATAACATCTTTGAAATTGGATACTGGAATTATATCTATTTCGCATATTTCATTTAATGATTCATCATAGTTATCTTGGGGAATGATTACTTTTTGCGCTCCACCTTTAAATGCTGCTGATATTTTTACCTTTACCCCGCCTATTGCTTTCACTGATCCCAATATACTTATTTCACCTGTCATTGCAACGAATCTATTAACTTTTTTCTTATTTATAGCACTATAAATTGCTGTTGCTATACTTATTCCTGCTGATGGCCCATCTACCGGCATACCCCCTGGAATATTTACGTGTATATCATATTTATCTGTGCATAGGTCAAATAAATTATCTAAAACTGTAAGTACATTTTGAACTGATGCGTAAGCTGTGCTTTTCATTTTTATTTTTTTATTATTGTTGGTTATCTCTTCTTCCTCAACTATACCTGTTATTTTTAATTCTCCTCTTCTTTCAGTCACTCTTTTACAGCTAACCTCAAGAGGCATTAGCATTCCTATATTAGCTCCGTATACTGCTAACCCATTAACAACCCCTATTTTAGATTTAGCTGGAATTTTATTACTCACTATTTTGTTATATTGACCATTTTCTAAAACCCATCTAATATCTTCTAAAGTTATTTCTTTTCTATCCTCATTAATTGCAATTCCAGAAGCTAGTTGAATTAAATTTATTACCTCTCTTCCATTAGTGCAGTATTTACTTACTTCTTCAATGCCCTCTTGTGTTATTTCTAATCCAACTTTATTAACACAATTAGCAGCTATTTTTTCTATTTCTTCTGGTAATAATGCTCTAAAAAATATTTCAACACATCTTGATCTTATGGCCGGTATTATTTCTTCTGGCGATCTTGTGGTTGCACCTATTAATCTAAAATCTGCCGGAAGCCCATTATCAAATACTTCCTTTATGTATTTTGGCATATTAGCGTCTTCTGAACTATAATATGAACTATCTAGAAATACTTTTCTGTCTTCTAAAACCTTCAGAAGCTTATTTAATTCAATCGGATGTAGTTCTCCAATCTCATCTAAAAATAGTACTCCTCCATGAGCTTTAGTGACTGCACCAGCCTTAGGTTGTGGGATTCCTGCTATACCCAGCGCCCCTGCCCCTTGATATATTGGATCATGAACAGATCCAATAAGTGGATCTGCTATTCCTCTTTCATCAAACCTCAATGTTGTTGCATCTATTTCAACAAATTTTGATTTATCGGTAAAAGGCGAAAAGTTTGATTTTATAGCCTCCTCCAGTACCAATCTAGCTGCTGCGGTTTTTCCAACTCCAGGAGGTCCATATATAATAACGTGTTGTGGATTAGGACCGCATAATGCTGCCTTTAATGCCTTTATGCCTTTCTCTTGACCTATTATCTCATCAAAAGTTGAAGGTCTGCTCTTTTCCGTTAAAGGTTTAGATAAACTTATTTGTCTAAGCTTATTTAGTTTATTCAACTCCTTAGTATTTTCTCTATCAATTACAATCTCTCTATTCTTTTGCGGTTTATTTATTGAATTGCATAATACATAAACCATAAGCACTAAAACTATTATTTGCAAAATCATTAATATATTTGCCATATACTATTAATATATTTACAGTCAATAGTATCAAATCGCACTTTCTAGAATTTAATACTGTTTAAGTAAATATATTTTCCTCCTTCTATTTTTATTAATAGTATTATTTGCTTAATATTACAAATATATTCTTATTTTATAAATATAATTAAAAATAACTTTTTTATTCTATGAGCACCGTGAATATTGTCCTCAAATCCAAACCATCTATGCTTCTATAAAGAGTTTATAATTGTCAATTTTCCTAAAATGCCGCAAGATCATTCACTATCTGATAATTTTTATTTCTATTATTATATTCTCAAGCTAATTCTCTTAAATAAAAAAACAAGTTGGTACACATTAAATATTGCATACCAACTCGCCTTTTTAATATTATATTTTAAGCAGATTCAATATCTTTTTTAGCCCTAGCTTTTACTAACGTAGGTCTAATTTTACCTTCTTCTACTCTTTCAATCTTAGGCTCTTTCTTGTCTTTAATCGCATCTTCAGTTATTGTAACCTTTGTAATTCTATTATCTGAAGGTATTTCATACATAACTTCATTCATTATATCTTCGATTATAGCTCTTAATCCTCTTGCACCTGTTTGCCTACTTATAGCTTCATCTGCAATAGCATTTAAAGATTTTTCATCGAAGTCAAGTTTAACATCATCTAATTCAAATAACTTCTTATATTGTTTTACAAGAGCATTTTTAGGTTTAGTTAAAATTTGAATTAAGGCATCTCTATCTAAAGACTCTAATGTAACAAGTATTGGAAGTCTTCCAACAAACTCAGGAATTAAACCAAACTTTAATAAGTCAGCAGGCATAATTTCCTTAAGTAAGCTTCCAACATCTTTTTCATGCTTAGCTTGAATTTCTGCTCCAAATCCCATTGAGCTTTTTCTTGTTCTATTCTCTATTATCTTATCAACTCCATCAAAAGCTCCACCACAAATAAATAATATATTTGAAGTATTTATTTGTATAAATTCTTGATGTGGATGTTTTCTACCACCTTGAGGTGGAACTGATGCAACAGTTCCTTCTAAAATTTTTAGAAGTGCTTGTTGAACGCCTTCACCTGATACATCACGAGTAATAGACGGATTTTCAGATTTTCTTGCAATCTTATCTATTTCATCTATATAGATTATTCCTCTTTCAGCTTTCTCAACATCATAATCTGCATTTTGTATTAGCTTTAGAAGAATATTTTCAACGTCTTCTCCAACATATCCTGCTTCAGTCAATGTTGTTGCATCAGCTATTGCAAAAGGTACATTTAAAAATCTTGCTAACGTTTGAGCAAGTAATGTTTTACCTGAACCTGTTGGTCCTAATAATAATATATTACTCTTTGACAATTCAACATCAATATCTTCTTTATTAGTATTAATTCTTTTATAATGGTTATAAACTGCTACTGCTAAAGATTTTTTTGCTCTTTCTTGCCCAATAACATAAGAATCTAAATACTCTTTAATCTCATTTGGTTTTGGGACACTTTTAGGATCAAAGTCAACAGTTTCTTGAAATTCATCTGCAATAATTTCAGAACATAAGTCAATACATTCATCGCAGATATACACTCCTGGACCAGCAATTAATCTTTTTACTTGTTCTTGAGTTTTACCGCAGAAAGAACACTTTAACTGTTTCTTTTCATCGTATTTAGCCATATACTCACCTCACTTAAACGTATAAATAAAACTTTTTTCTTATTTATCATTTCCTATTTTATGTGTAGTTATTACGTCATCTATTAATCCATAAGCTTTAGCTTCTTCTGCAGTCATGAAATTATCTCTTTCAACATCTGCCTTAATAGTTTCTAAAGGCTTACCTGTATTCTCACTCAAAATTTTATTTAAAGATTCTTTCATCTTTAATATTCTCTTTGCATGTATTTCAAAATCTGTTGCTTGACCTTGGAATCCACCTAATGGTTGATGTATCATAACTTCAGCATTTGGAAGTGCAAACCTTTTTCCTTTAGCTCCAGACGAAAGTAAAAATGCTCCCATAGAAGCAGCCATTCCTATACATATTGTTGACACATCACACTTTATATACTGCATAGTATCATAAATAGCATTTCCTGCTGTTATTGATCCTCCAGGACTATTTATATATAAATAAATATCTTTATCTGGATCTTCACTTTCTAAGAATATTAATTGTGCTACTATTAGATTAGCGCTATCATCATTAACTTCACCACTTAACATGATTATTCTTTCTTTTAATAATCTAGAAAATATATCATAGGAGCGTTCTCCTCTACTTGTTTGTTCTACGACCATTGGTATTAGTGCCATGTAAATCCTCCTTCTACTCTTTATACTTTTTCTCTAACTTTAATTATATATTTTTTTTGTTAGTTTGTTAATTATTATTTGAATAAATTGCCAGAAAATTTTATTTCTGGCAATTATAATTCATATACTTATTTTATATTATATCTCAAAATAAATTATTTGCAATTTTCTTTTATAAATTTAAGAGTATTTTCTAATACTATATCTTTCTCAATCATATTCTTTTGAGATTTAACTAATATTTTAGCCATTTTTTCTGGGTCCTTAGGTCCATATATTCTTCCTAATTCAAGAGCTCTTGCATTTAATTCTTCTTCAGTAGCTTTAATATCTTCTGCCTTAGCAATTGCTTCAAGAACTAAATCAGCTTTAACTTTTCTTTCCGCATTTTCTTTCATGAAATCTCTCATTTTTTCAGTTGTATTTCCTGTAAATTCCATGTATTGATCTAAGCTTAAGCCTTGATATTTTAATCTTTGTTCAAGATCTTGCATCATAGAATCAATTTCTTTATCTACCATTACTTCAGGAATATCCATTTTTGAAGTTTCAATTACTGATGTAATAACAGCTTCTTCAAATTCTCTTTCAGCCTTTTCATCGTTGTTCTTTTCTAATGTCGTTTTAAGATTTTCTTTTAATTCTGCAAAGGTATCAACTGCAGCTACATCTTTAGCAAATTCATCATCTAATTCTGGTAATTCTTTAACTTTAATTGATTTAATTTCAACTTCAAACATTGCAGGCTTTCCATTTAATTCTTCCTTACCATAGCTTTCTGGGAAAGAAACATTAACTTCTTTTTTATCGCCTACAGCTAATCCGATTAATTGCTCTTCGAAGTTATCTATAAAAGTACCTGAACCTATTTCTAAAGAATAATCAGTTCCTTCTCCGCCTTCAAAAGCTACTCCATCTATGTATCCTTTAAAATCTATAACAGCTATATCGCCTTTTTCAACGTTTCCTTCTTTTTTAACTTCTACTCTAGCATTCTTTTCTTGCATTTCTTTGATTTGCTTATCTATTTCAGTATCTTCTACTTCATATTTAGGTTTCTTTATATCTAAACCTTTATATTCTCCTAATTCCACTTCTGGATAAGTAGTAACAGTCGCAGTATAAACTAGTTCTTTACCTTCTCCTAATTCAACAACATCAATTTGTGGATAATCTACTGGTCTAATGTTTTCATCACTTAATGCTGTAGGATATGATTCTTCAATAGCAAAGTTAACAGCATCATCATAAAAAACTTCTACCCCGTAGAACTTCTTAACCATTGCCATTGGAACTTTTCCTTTTCTAAATCCTGGTATATTATATCTGCTCTTATTCTTATTATAAGCTTTAGTTAATGCCGCATCGAATTTTTCAGCTTCAACCCTTATTTCTAATTTAATCACATTCGTTTCTATTTTTTCCACTTTAGCTTTCATTTTATTCTTTCCTCCTAAATAGTGTACATCTAATTTAACTAAGTCATTATACCATAAACCCTTAAATCTTATCAAATAATTTATTAATATTATCTTTATTGAATATAATTTCCATTTACATCTATATAATATATCTTGCCATCAACTGTAACTTTTATTCCTTTTTCTTCTTTTTCTCCAATTTGTATGCTTACTCCAGCTAACTCCCATAATATTTTATCTTCATTTGTTTTAACATCTGTTATCCATATATACTGTTTTGTCGCTGATTTTCCAAAATAAGGTCTATTGGTCACAAATATTATCTTATCTTCATTAATAAATTTAGGACTAAAATTCCATAAATATTCTGGTTGAGCTTTCAATGTAGCTTCTTTGGTAAAAACACTACCACTAGTAGAAATATATTGTTCTTTAGATAATACTTTATTAGATCCATCGTCTACATTATATAAAGTAATTGCCGAATTAGTATCTGTTACAATCATTTGCTTCCCAGATGGACTAATATTAAAGCTTACCCCGCTATCAGTTGTGTCTAAAGTTTTAAATATTTTTCCAATTTTACTATCATTTATATAAATAGCTTTTGCAGTATTTCCGCTAATTAAAGTAATATTTATATATTCTTCTACAGGCTTTTGCGGCTCTTCTTTTATTGGTTCCTTCTTCATAGTTTCATCATTAGTTATTTCTTTTTTTTCCACTTCAGCTCTATCTGAAGTATTATTAGTATCGCTATCAATCCATGCTTGTATATTCTTTTTTATGTTTGTATAATCTATGGGATTATATGCAAATTTAATCGCTATTCCAGATATAGCTAATACTAAAACCAGAAAAAATATTATAATATTTCTTCTTCTTTTCTTCATTTTTTTTTCATATTCTCTACTAAAAATACTTGGTCTTCCCAAAAATGGCCCCTCCAACTCTTTTTAATTTACTGCAAAATAATAAACATATTTATTATATATTATTCCTTCCCTTAAATCTACAATATATTTCAGATTTTTATATTTAATATTTAATTTATTTTCTAAGTTTAAGAAGATTATTTTTTACAGCTATTCTTACTTTTACAATTAGTGCATTTATCCTTTTTCTTATCTCCATTTAAACAACATCCACCACACTGCAGTAATCCTTCTTCTTTCAATTCTTCCAATGTGAGTTTACAAACATTTTCTGAGTATTCTTCATAATCTATTGTATTTTTTAGTAATTCTTCTTTATAAATTTTAATCATAATTCTTCTCCTATACTTGATATTTTATTCTTATGTTTATTATAGTATACACTACTTTTTATTCGTAATAACTCTTAAATATCTTTTACTTAATATCTAACTATAGTATTTAAATAATTCGCTTAAATATATATGTATCTATACTTTATAAAAAATATTTTTATCATTAACTTTTTTCATTTTTGCATAATTATTTTATAAAATCAAATTTTTCTCTTTATTTCATCATAATATATACTCTACCCTTATTATTATAATTGTCGTATTATAAAAAATCATTGTTTTTTTATTTGTTTATTGTATAATAAAATTAGTAGGTATTAATTACGCCCATACACTTTATAGCACACTGCTGTAAAGTTTATAACCCATATAACATGTTCATTTTCCCTTTCTCAAATGGACATGAGAAAACCTGTATTATGAAAATACAGGTTTTCTTTTTTTGTATAATATAATGGAATAATTTCTTCATCCCTATATTTTGTACTTAAACTTATTATACTTCTGTTATAGGTTTTCTTTCCCCTTTAAAATTATTTATTTTATTTCTTCTCTTTTCAAGCTCTGTTGATACTTCTTCTACTGATATATTCATTTGAGCCATTAGAACTAATAAGTGATAGGTAAGGTCACAAATTTCGTTAATTTGTTCCTCTTTATTATCTTCTTTACAACTTATTATAACTTCTGTACATTCTTCTCCTACTTTTTTTAATATCTTATCAGTACCCTTTTCAAAAAGATAATTTGTATAAGAGCCTTCTTCACTCTCTGTTTTTCTTTTTAAAATTATATTATATAAAGCATTTATATTTCCATCCATGTTCAACCCTCCACTTTACCAAATTAACATTTAACAGTAACCTCTTTATATTAAAAATAAAGCCTATAAATCTCTATAAAAACAACTATTGTTTCCAGTATGACACGCTGCCCCTACTTGTTCTACTAAAATTAGAATTGTATCATTATCACAATCTACTTTTATTTCCTTCACATACTGAACGTGTCCTGAAGTTGCACCTTTATTCCAAAGTTCATCTCTGCTTCTACTATAAAACCAAGTAGTGTTTTTTTCTAATGTTTTGCTCAAACTTTCTTTTGACATATAAGCAAGCATCAAAACCTCTTTAGTACTGTAATCTTGAACTATAGCCGGAACTAATCCATTCCCCTTTTCAAAATCAACTTGATCTACTCTTTTGCAAATTTCCATATAAGCTCTCCTTCCAAGCCTTAAGCAATTTCGGATGTGTTTTTCCTCAATCACATTTTTAAATAGTGTTATTAGAATGCACTTTGAATAAAATATAAAGTATAATTCTAAATATTTCACCTTTAATTTAAGTTAATATATAATTTTCAGTCTTTAAACACGTACTGAAATATTTCTATCATTTAAATATTTTTTAACCTCATCAACTGTTAACTCTCCATAGTGAAAAAGCGAAGCTGCTAGTGCTGCATCCGCTACATTATTCTCGAATACATCGTAAAAATCTTTTAGACATCCACATCCACCAGATGCAATTACCGGAACACTAGTTATATCACTTACGGCTTTTGTTAATTCTAAATCAAATCCTTTTTTAGTACCATCTGCATCCATAGATGTTAAAAGAATTTCTCCAGCTCCAAGTTCAGTTGCTTCTTCAACCCATTTCAGCAAATCAATTCCTGTATCTATTCTTCCACCGTTTATGACAACGTTCCATCCTGTATTATCTGATCTTTTCTTTGCGTCAGCAGCCAATACTATACATTGATTTCCAAAATAAAAAGCTCCTTCTTTTATAAGGTTTTTATTTCTAACAGCCGCTGAATTTAAACTTATCTTATCTGCACCTGCTCTAAGTATTGACTTTATATCCTCTAAAGTTTGAAGTCCTCCGCCTACTGTAAATGGAATAAATATCTTCTCAGCCACACTTTGAACAACTTTTTCCATTATCCCTCGCTTTTCATGAGTTGCTGTTATATCTAAAAAAACCAACTCATCCGCTCCTTGCTTATTATAATGTTCCGCAAGAGCAACAGGATCACCTACATCAACTAAACCTTCGAAATTAATTCCTTTAACAACCCTTCCTTCCTTTACATCAAGACATGGAATAATTCTCTTTGTATGCATGATCTATCTCCCTTCTTTAGAAATTTTTATTGATTCTTCTAAAGACAATGTCTTCGCATATATTGCTTTGCCAGTTATTGCACCATATAAATCTATATCAATTAATTCTTTAATATTTTCAATATCTCTAATTCCACCTGAAGCAGTAATATCTATGCTCACTGTTTCTTTTAATTTTCTTAACATTTCTACATTTGGCCCTTCCAATGTTCCATCTTTACTTATATCTGTGACAATAATATTTTTAACCCCAAGCTTCTCCATTTTCTTAGCGAAATCTATATAATCCAAATCACTGCCAGCCAGCCAGCCTCTTCCATATACTTTACCATCCTTGCAATCTATTCCAACTGCAATTTTTTCGCCATATGTTTCTATAGCTTTTTTTAATAACTCCTCATCTTCCATAGCTATAGTTCCAAGTATTACTCTTGATACTCCATTATCCAATAAATATTTAATAGTCTCAAAAGATCTTATTCCTCCGCCTAGTTCTACAGGAATTTTAAGCTCTTTCGCAATTTTTATTACTAATTCATGATTTTCATTACTTCCGCTTTTTGCCCCATCTAAATCAACTAGGTGTACATATTCTGCACCCATATCTTCAAAGGATTTTGCTGTTTCTAAGACATCCTCTGCAACTATCTCTTTTTTATTATAATCTCCCTGATACAATCTCACTGGTTTACCATCAATTATATCAATAGCTGGTAAAATTATCATTTAATCAACTCCCCAAAATTTTTTAAGATAGCTAGCCCTATGGATCCGCTTTTCTCTGGATGAAATTGAGCGCCCATAACATTATTGCATCTAACCACACCTGGAATCTTATTTTCTCCATACTCACTATAAGCTACTAAATCTTCATCATTATAGTTTTGCGCGAAATAAGAATGTACATAATAAACAAACTTACCTTCTTCTATATTATTGAACAGTTCATCATTTCTATTGTATATTAAATTATTCCAACCAATATGAGGAATCTTTATGTTATTTTCCTTATCATCTTTCATTTTTACAATACTACCTTTTAATAATCCAAGACCTTTTCTTTCCACACCTTCAAAACCATTTTCAAATAACAGCTGCATGCCAAGGCATATCCCAAGAAGGGGTTTATTCTTATTTACCTCTTCCTTTATTACTGTATCTAAAGACAATTTTTCGATAGTATCCATAGCATCAGGGAAAGCACCAACTCCTGGCAATATTAACGCCTTTGAATTTTTTATATCATTTAAATCTGACGATATCTTACTTTCAAGCTGAAGAAAATCAAGCGCATTTTTAACACTTTTTAAATTCCCCATGCCATAATCTATTATAACGATCATTAAAACACCCCTTTATAAACTTCCTTTTGTAGATGGAACCCCATTCTCAGAGCTTCTAAATTTAGCTTCTTTAATCGCCCTTCCAAACGCTTTAAATAAAGCTTCTATTTTATGATGATCATTTTCTCCATATAATATTTTTAAATGGAGTGTTATCCCCGCATTAAAAGCAAAAGCTCTAAAAAACTCTACTACCATCTCGGTAGACATTTCTCCAACTCTTTCTCTCTTAAATTCACAGTCAAAAACCAGAAAAGGTCTATTACTTATATCCAAAGATACTAAAGCTAAAGTTTCATCCATAGGCACATAAAATGTACCATATCTATTAATTCCAGATTTATCGCCAATTGCCTCCTTGAATGCCTCACCAAGTGCTATACCAATATCCTCAATTGTATGATGATCACATACTTCTAAGTCTCCTTTGGCTAATACATGTAAATCTACTTTACTATTAAAAGCAAATAAGTTAAGCATATGATCAAAAAACCCTATTCCTGTACTTATCTCACTTTTTCCACTTCCATCTAAGCTAAGTTCCAATTTTATATTAGTTTCTTTCGTTATTCTTTCTCTTTTCGAGCATCTATCTAACATTTTAGCCCCCTCATATAACTGCTATACAGCTTAATAATAATTTATAAATAAAAACTAAATCTCTTTTCTCTAATTAGCGATACTTTGTTGATATCCAAAAATTTTTTGTATTCCATCTACCACTTTTCTATTCTGCATAGGAGATCCAACAGTAATTCTAAAAGTATCATCGCTAAAATTCCTAATTATAATCCCATTATTCTCAAGCCCCTTTATTAAGGCTTCTTTATGAGGTGTTCTTCCATATATATAATTACCTTCAGATGGATAAAATTGTATTTTCATTGCAGCGCTCTTTTCAACTTCTTTAAGATTTTTATACAACTCTTCTCTTTGATTCATTACTTGCTTTGCATTATTTAAAACTTTTTCCGGATATCTTAATGCAATAGAAGCAAGATTTTGTGAAAAACTGCTTATTGAATAAGGCACCTTATGATTTAATAGTTCCGAAATATTATCTTCATGGGTTATTAAAAAGCCGACTCTTAATGCTGCAAGTCCCCATGCCTTTGAAAGAGTTCTAGTTACAATTAAATTCTTGTATTTACTTATATATGGAATCATTGATTTTCCATAAAACTCATAGTAAGCTTCATCTACAACAACCTTTATATCTTTAAAAGCGTCTAATATACTAATAATATCTTCTACATCAATAGCAATTCCAGTAGGATTATTAGGATTTGAAAAAATGATTAAATCCACATTTTCCTTTTTTCCAAGCTCAATAAACTCTTGTACATTAAAACTCATAGATTTATCTATATTGTAAGTTTTGTATTCACCACCAAACCTTGATACAAAAAAATCATACATCACAAAATCAGGTCCTAGACTCAATGCCTTTTTTCCATTCTTAATCTCTTTGCCTACAACAAGTTCCAGCATCTCGTCCGATCCATTTCCTACAATAATGTTTTTACTTTCTGTATTGGCATATTTCGCATATAGTTCTTTGATTGTCTTCATTTCATTAGTAGGATATCTATGAAGTTCTATACTAGTTAAGCATGACTTCATCTTCATAAGAATATTTTCATCCATTTCTAGATATATCTCGTTGTTATCTAGAGTTATTATATATTCATCATAAGCATTAATATATTCATTATAGATTCCCATTGTTTAACCTCACTTTTACTGAATTAGCATGAGCTGTTAAACCTTCTTTATTAGCTAATGTTATAATCTTTTTTCCATTCTCTATAATTGCTTCTTGTGAATAATAAATAAAGGATGATTTTTTTATGAAACTATCAACTGATAATGCTGAGAAAAATCTTGCTGTACCACTTGTAGGCAATACGTGATTTGTTCCACCAAAATAATCACCTATAGGTTCTGGACAATATCTTCCCAAAAATACTGAACCTGCATTTTTAACCATACCTAAATATTTCATTGGATCATCTACCATAATTTCTAAATGCTCAGGTGCGATGGCATTAGAAACATCGATACACTCTTCAATAGATTTACAGATTATTGCACTTCCGAAATCATTAAGAGAAGCCCTTATTATTTCTTCCCTTTCAAGGGTTTTTACTTGTCTCTCTAACTCCAGCTCAACTTTCTCATATAATTCTTTAGATGTAGTAATTAATATAGATGATGCCAATTTATCATGTTCTGCTTGTGACATTAAGTCTGCAGCTACGAAACTAGGGTCAGATTTTTCATCTGCTATAACCAAAATTTCACTAGGACCCGCTATCATATCTATATCAACTTCACCAAACACCAGCTTTTTAGCGGTTGCAACAAAAATATTTCCTGGCCCTACTATTTTATCAACTTTTTCAATACTTTCTGTACCGTAAGCTAAAGCCCCAACCGCTTGTGCTCCTCCAACCTTATATATCTTGTCTATTCCAGCAATTCTTGCTGCCACACCAATATATGGATTAATTCCTCCGTTTTTATCTGGTGGTGTTACCATTATAATTTCACTAACCCCTGCAACTTTAGCAGGAATTACATTCATAAGCACCGATGATGGATAGGCTGCAGTTCCTCCCGGAACATATACCCCCACCCTTTCTAATGGAAGAACTCTTTGTCCTAAGTAAACACCCTGATCTTTAGTCATCAAGAAACCATTTGATTTTTGTTTCTTGTGATACTCTTCAATATTTATCTTAGCCTCTTCTAATGCCTTAATAAACTCTTCCTCTACTTCACTGAAACAGTCATCAATTTCTTGACTTGAAACCTCTAAAGTTTTAAGTTCAACTTTATCAAATGATTTAGTAAATTCAAATAAAGCTTTATCTCCATTCTTTTTCACTTTTGATAAAATCTCATTTACACTTAAAAGTATTTCTTGCTCTGTTTCTGTAACTCTACTCTTAAGTTCATTAATTAAGGTTTTCTTATTGCTCTTAGTAATCTCCATCAAATTTAACATATAACAATGGCCCCCTTTAATTTGATATCAAAACAATTATACCAAAAAAACTTTTTTAATTTTAATAGTATTTTTTTATCATTTGTTTAAAATATATCACTTATAATTATCAACATTTCACGAATAATGTCAATTATTAATCACTTTTTTAATCCTATCAATAAATTCCCAGATCTCAGCCTGCTTCATTTTAAAACTTGCCTTATTTACAATTAATCTCGCGCTAATTTCACAAATTCTATCCAGAACTACTAACCCATTTTCTTTTAGAGTTGTTCCTGTTTCCATAATATCAACAATACCATCACATAGCCCAAGGATTGGAGCAAGCTCTACCGATCCTTCTATTTTTATAACTTCAACATCCATTCCTTTATTCTTAAAATAATCTTTTGCTACTTTAGGATATTTGCTTCCTATTTTTATATGGCCAACTTTTTTAAAAATATCATTTTCAGGCAATGAAGCTACTATAAATCCACATTTCCCAACTCCTAAGTCTAATACTTCATAACAATTATTATCACTTTCTAGTATTGTGTCCTTTCCTACAACCCCAAGGTCGGCTACCCCATGCTCAACATAAGTTATAGAATCAGCTGCTTTTACTAGAAAATACTTTATATCTTGTGTTTTGTCTTGAAACACAAGTTTTCTTCCTTTATTTTTTAATTCTGAAGGATCAAAATTAGCTTTATCTAAAATTTTAATTGTTTCTTGTTCTAATCTTCCTTTTGTTAATGCTATGCTTATGCTCATTTTTAAACGCCCCCACCCTTAACAATCTTAATTTCATCTATATCATCTTTTGTAAGTAAATCAACTATATATCCTTGATTTCTAAGTTCTTGACTTTTTCTAATAGCCTCTATTCTGTTTTTTTGACTGTAGTATATCTTATAAACCTCTTCACTCGAATTATTGAATTTAACATTTGGCACTACCGAATCAATATCTATTGAAAACCCTATCGCTGGAACATAACTTTTTGAGAAATGAATTAAATTATCGTATCTTCCCCCGCGTAAAAGCGTATTACCTACACCCTCACCATATCCTCTAAAAATTATCCCCGTATAATAATTAAGCCTTGGAATCATTCCTAAATCAAATGTTACATTCTCGCCGTAGCCTAATGCTTCTAATTCTATATATAATTTTTCTAAATATTCAAGAGTTTCTTTTATATCATCGTTAAATGCTAGCTTTTTAGCATCTTCTAAAACTTGTTTGCTACCAAACAGCCAAGGTAACTTATTGAAAAATATTCTATATTCTTCTTTAATATCTAGATTTGCTAAATAATCCTCTAAGCTTTTTAAATTCTTATCTTCTATAAATTTAGCAATAGTTTCTTTATACTCTTCATCTATTTCTAAATTTTTAAATGCCCCATTAAAGAAACCAATATTACCTATTTCAAGTTTAAAATCATTTAATCCTAATTTTTTTAGTGCTTCCAATGCCAATACTAAAACTTCCAAATCTGATTCTTTATCTTCAAGACCTATAAACTCAACTCCACAGTCTGTATATTCATTTCTTTTGCCACCAAGACTTTCATGAACTCTAAATACATTAGACGTATATCTAAGTTTTATCGGTAAATCAACATCTTTTAATTTAGTCTCCACTACTCTAGCTATTGGAATAGTCATATCTGGTCTTAAAATCAATATACGTCCCCTGTTATCGAAGAACTTGTACATATCTTCTTCTCTTAAAGTTTGAGAATTATGATTAAAGGTTTCATAGAATTCTAAAGTTGGCGTTATAACTTCTTTATATCCCCATTTTTCAAAAAGTTTATCTATGTCTCTTTCTAACGCTCTTTTAACAATACATTCTTCTAATATTAAATCTCTTGTCCCCTCTGGGAGAATATTTTTTTTGCTCATTGCCCACCCACCTATCTTTTATCACTACGCTATTGCATCATTTTATCATTTTATTAATTTACCAATTTAGCGCGCTAAATTACTGTTAAATTTATCATATATTATTTCCAACTCTATGTCAATAATTCAAAACTAATTTTTCAATTCTCTTTTTGTGTTCAAAATATACACATTAGTTAATTCTTTACTCTTTATTAATACATAAGATGGTTGACTTATAGTAAAATAAGATTTTGTAATTATTAATTATCCTTAGTAATTATATTGATTTTTATTTCTTAATTAATTATCATATATAATAGTTAATTTAGAATCTTTAAACTTATTAATATGTAGTATAAACTTAATTATCTGATAATATTCGTTCAAAAATTATAGTGAAAGGAGATACTTTTATATTGATTACAAAAGATATTCACAATAGTATCCAGAAAAAAACTCAAATTTACACAAAAACTTCTGAATCAGTTCAGCTTGGATTTTTTCTTGCAATAGTGGGCGGTTTTTTAGATTCGTACACCTTTATTTGCAGAGGAGAAGTCTTTGCTAATGCTCAGACGGGCAATATCGTTTTAGTTGGAATAGAGCTTACCAAAGGCAATTTTGAACAAGCTCTTATGGCTTTTTTCCCTATCGTAGCTTTTATAGTTGGCGTAATTGTCGCCGAGAGACTCAGAGATGTTAATTTCTCATCCCCCTCTTTTATTACAGGTGCAGAACGTATAATTTTGATTATTGAAATTATTGTACTTATTATTATAGGATTTATCCCAAATACAGTACCACATATATTTACAACTGTTCCAATTTCCTTTGTCTCTTCAGTCCAAATTTCTTGCTTTAGAAAATTGGTTGATTCTCCTTATTGTACAACTATGTGTACTGGAAATTTAAGATCAGCCTGCCAATCCGCTTATATAGCTTTTACAAGGAAGGATAAGAAATCTGTTACAACTACTATTCGTTATGGAATAATAATATTTTCGTTCTTAATAGGCGCATGTGCTGGCGGGATATTAACACTACAAGTTGGTGTTAAATCTATATGGTTTGCTGCGTTAATACTTATTTTTTCTTTATGCTTATATCTTATAGATGAACATAGATTTTTTAGTAAAGCCTCTATTAGCTAATCTATAAATAAACTAAATTAGAAATAATACTCTGTTTGGTAAAAATAATTTTTATACATATAAAAAATTAAATCCAGATTTGTAAAATAGACATAAAATAATTTCTATTTACAAACCTGGATTTAATTATGTAATTAAATATTGATATATATTTAATTTGATTTTCTTCAAATAATTTCAATACACTAGTTTTTTATTATTGTACAGCAACATTAAAAAATAGCGCTTTTCCAAGACTAGTATCTTTTATTGCTTGCTTTATTATACCTGCAGATTTTTGGTCATCACCAAGAGCCGATTCAAAAATAATCTTAAGCCCTTCCTTTTTCACATACTTAAAAACTTTTTCATTTTCAACTTGAGTGTTTTCAACAATTTCAATAATATCATCTTGTCTTAATGCACAATTAACTACTACCATTACTTTCCCTCATTTCTATTAATCTTTTGCAAAAATAATAAGATCTAGGAACTATCCCTTCTCATTTTCGCTATATAAAAATTACAGATTAAATACATACATACTTATTTATCTATAATTTCAAATTTCATGAATTATCCTTAAAATTTGGATCTTCTATTTATTTTATCTTTTGATGCACTCTAATCAAAATAATGTAAACCTGTAAGAACATCCCACTCTAAACCTTCTCGCAAAACAATTAACAACACTTTATAATTTTATGCACCAAGCTTTTAATTGATTAGTTATATCATTTAATAAATTAAATATATCATATTTAATTTATTTTTTCAATTTTTTTATAGCAGATTGTTTAAATTTAATAATCAGAAATTTATTCCATTATATCCAAGCATAATTGATTACTACAACCATCTTCATCCTCGTCAATTTAATACTAAAAAAATAAAATACCCCTAGAAACTTCATGGGGTATTTTATTGGGCACATTCGAAAACAAGTCCATTTGTCAGCCTATTTTCCATAAGAGGAAGCGCCCATCATCAAATCATAGATGTCCACAGGGAAGGTTCGAAGAACGAAATATAAAATTTCGATTCTCACTTTTGAGATGTCTGCTTAAGCGATTCACACAAAATCACAGATTTAGGTTCTCTGCTTATCGGCGAATTAATCTAATTGGCCCGCTATAGAGCAATTAGTTTCCTTGCCTGATATAAAAATATCCACATTGAAAAAGAGCAGCTATACTTTATATGAATAACCTTCATGGCAGCTTTAGACTTGTTATTTATTTTTATGTGCCTTAAAATGCTACAACTTCAATATTCTCAATTGATTTTTGAATTAACTCATCTATATTTAATTTTTCTTCTTCTTTTCTAATAGCATCAAGCTTCGGATTCGTCTTTGGATGTTTTGGAACAAATATTGTACAACAGTCTTCATAAGGAAGAATTGAAGTTTCGTATGTTCCTATGTTTCTTGCTATTTCCATAATATCTGTCTTATCCATAGCGATTAATGGTCTAAACGCAGGTCTATCGGAACAATCATCACTCACAATGAGCCCATCCATAGTTTGACTTGCTACTTGACCGATACTTTCTCCGGTACATACTGAATTTATTCCATACTTCTCCGCAAGAACACAAGCTATTCTCATCATGAATCTTCTCATTATAATAGTTAGCTCATCTTCTCTACATTTATTTATAATTTCCATTTGTATATCAGTAAAAGGAACTATGTATAAGTTTATTTTCTCTGTATATTGAGCTAATATTTTTGCTAAATCTTTAACCTTATCTTTCGCTCTTTCTGACGTATATGGATGACTGTGATAATAAACGCAGCTTACTTCAACACCTCTTTTAGCCATAAGGTATCCGGCAACTGGAGAATCTATTCCCCCTGATAACATAAGCATTGTGCTTCCATTCATTCCATAAGGAAGACCTGCAACAGCCTTTGTAGCATCTTGAGTTGACCAAACGTAAGCATAATTATTTCTTATTTCAATATTTATTAAAATATCAGGCTTTTTAACATCAACTGATATATCCCCTTCGTAATTAGTAAGAACGTATGCGCCAACTTTTTGTGAAACTTCCATAGAGTTTAACTCAAATTTTTTATTAGCTCTATTAGTAGTAATCTTAAAAGTTTTTCCTGTTGCGCTCTTTACTTTTTCTAATGCTACTTCTTTTATACTATTAAAATCAATTTCTACTTCTCTAACTCGGCATACTTCAAGAACTCCAAATACTTTACTGATTCTTTTAATACTTTCTTCTATTTCCTCAGTCCTTATAAAGTATCTTCCGCTATCATGTATAAATTCAACTTTTATTCCTTCAAGTTTCTTCCCAATATTATCTCTTAATTTTCTTTCAAACTTTCCTCTATTCAATCCTTTTAGAAATATTTCTGGTGCATATTTTACTAAAATAAGTTCTTTCATTATTTCTTAATCCTCCTTAAGAACGTAAGTCCTTTGCTTAAAATTTCTATTACATAATCAACTTCTTCTTCTTTATTTTCCTCTGAAAAAGAGAATCTGATTCCTCCTGATATCTCATCTTGAGTTAGTCCTAAAGTTTTTAGTACATAACTTCCTCCAATTTTTTCTCTTTCTTTAGAAGAACATGCTGACCCAGTAGACACATATATTCCTGATTCCTCTAAGAAATGAAGCAACACTTCACCTCTAACACCTCTAAATGATACATTTAATATATAGGGTGAAAACTTTTCATTTAATGGGCTGTTTATTTTTATATCATCTATTTCTTTTAGTTTCTCTATAAATCTATTCTTTATTTCAAAAACTTTTTCATAATTCTCTTTTATAGCAGCATTAACTATTTTAGCCGCTAAACTCATTCCCATAATACCCGGTATATTTTGTGTTCCGGCCCTTATACCGAATTCCTGTGATCCACCCTCTATAAGAGGATTTAGAGTATTTGGTCTCCTTATGTATATAAATCCTACACCTTTGGGTCCATGAAATTTATGAGCACTTACAGTTAAAAAATCAATATTTAATTTTTTAGCATCAATTTGAAACTTCCCATAACTTTGTACCGCATCAACATGAAATTTAGCTCTGTTACTATTTTCTTTTACTATTTGACTAATTGCATCCAGGTCTTGAACAACTCCTATTTCATTATTTACATGCATTACTGAAATAAGTACAGTTTCCTTAGTTATAGACTCTTTTAAATGTTCTAAATCAACTTTCCCATCTTCATTTATCTTTAAATATGTAACTTTAACATTGTTATCTTCTAATTTCTTTATAGTATTTAAAATAGAAGCATGTTCAAAAGGAGTTGTAATTAAATGTGATCCACTTTTTAAAACACCCTTAAGAACTAAATTATTACCTTCGCTTCCACCTGAATTAAAATATATTTCACTTTCGACAGCATTTATAGTCCTAGCTAACATTTCTCTGCACTCTTTTAGTTTTCTTTCACTTCTCAATCCTAAATTATGCAAAGAAGAAGGATTTCCATAAAATTCTCTCATACCTAAAGACACTTCATCTATTACTTCATTAAAGGGCCTTGTAGTTGAACTATTATCGAAATAAACTTCCATCTAACATCTCTTCCTTTCAAGTCAAAATATAATTAAACATTTACTGCATTATGTATTATTTATATTTTTAACTTTTCTTATAAACTTACTATACAAATACATTTTTTATTATAACAAAAAATTTATATCTGCATAGTATTATTTTATGTACACAAAAAATAAAGCAGCAAATAAGCCACTCTTATCTACTGCTTTAGAGAGAGAGAAAATTGTTAAGGGGTAATTAATTAGTATTTATTAGGGTAATTATAGTATATCACATTTTGACAAAAAGCAACATATTAATTCGATATATATTTTTATTTTCTTCTTATTTTTATTTTTTTTGAAATTAATAATAAGATTACGAAAATTTTTTTCTTAAACCTAATAACTTTTACTTCTGACACTCATCATTTATTTTTTTAACTAATTAATTTTCCTTTTAATTAAATAACTGTAATCTATCCCTAGTATTACAATGTTTTTTAAATCAAAATTACTTAGAAGGTCTAGAATTTCTTCTTTATCACCTAATGTCTTTACAACAGGTCTTAGTGGGTTTTCAATATTTCTTCGTATAATATACCCAACTTTTCCATTACTAAGCCTCACTCTTGAACCTATAGGGTATGGTTCAATTTTCCTTATGAATGCTTTTACAATATTATAGTCAAAACTTGTCCCAACTCCACCCATGATATATTCAATGGCTTCAAAGGGTTTTACAGGTTTTCTATAAGGTCTATTAGCTGTTAATGCGTCATAAACATCAGCAACTGTAATTATCCTCCCGAACAGTGGGATTTTTTCTTTACTTAATCCATTGGGATATCCTGTTCCATCCACTTTTTCATGATGACTAATTATACCTAGATATATATCATCACTTATCTCTTTATTTCCATCAAAATAGCTTGCTCCTAAGCTCGCATGGGTTTTAACTATATCATATTCATCCTTTGTAAGTTTTGCTGGCTTTGATACTAATTCAATTGGAATTTCTACCTTTCCTATATCATGAAGCATAGCACTTACCCCTAAATTGCATAATTGTTCTCTATCTAATCCAAGTTCCGCTCCTATTGCTATTGATATAACTGTAACACTCAACGAATGTAGATAAGTATTTTCGTCATATGATTGTAAATCCGAAATTCCTATAGTAATTCTATTATCCTTATTTATATTACTAACAAGTTGTTCAGATATCTTTTCTATTTGTTTTATAGTTTCTCCCCCCAGAATTTGATGGGTATTTTCACAAACATCAAAGATTTTTTTAATTGCTAATACAGATTCTTTCCTAAATTTATAATCAAGTATCTCATTAGTTCTTCCATCATCAATGTATACTCCAGTTATTCCAAAATATATCAACTTATCAATCTTATCTTTAGTTAATATTGTCCCTTTTTTTAACAAAAGTGCCTGATATTTCGTCTTATAATCAAGCTCGATATCAGAGGCTAGTTCCATTCCACTTTTTAATTTATATTGAGGCACAAAAATCATTTAAATACCTCCTAAGCTTTTTATTTCCTATTCTTATATAAATTATATAAATATAAATTATTTATAGTCAAGAAAATATGAAATTTTTCTTATAATCAACATATTTTTCCTCCTTTGATTAGACAAAACTAGATTACTGCAATATATTTTTTATATTGTTTTTCTATAATAATGAATTCAATTAAACAAAAAATGGAATCAGATAAATAAATCAAATTCCATTTTTTATCAACTAAGTTTTACTTTTTAATTTATTTATTTCAGCTTGTTGATTTTCTATTATCTTTTTATAGTTTACTTCCTTTTCTGCCCATTCTCTACTCAAATTATTAATTAGTGATGCCATCTCATCTGCACTCCCTACAATTCTATTGAATAGCAATAAATTAGATTGGAGAATTTCAGGAATTTCTCTGTGTGAATATCTTAATCTGTGATCTATTTCACCATACCCCTCTTCAAAAATTGTTCTAACTTGTATTTCAGCTATAACCTTCTCATTAGTTGGATAAAATTCCACAAGATAATGAACGGATCTATATCCAGAAGCTTTTGATCGCACCTCTATACTTGGATCGTCAAAAACATCAATATTGTCTCCATCTCTCACATTAGCAGTTATTTCAATAACTCTCCAGGTCTTCACAATAAAATTATGTATCTCTTGCCACTGATCTTTAAATATATGTATGACTCTAATACCTATCAAATCATTTATTTCATTTTTATAATTATTTACGGTAAATTCAAAATCACTTCCGTACTTACTTCTTCTATCTTCTGTCTTTCTTATAACTTTTTCAATTAATCCATTTGGATCCTTTATCCTTGATTTAACTGAATGAACCATTCTCTTTGCTCTTAATATATTTGCTATAAATTCTGCTTGATTTTCGTATGAACTTTTATAATCTATATAATCTTCATAAATTTCTTTAAGATTATTAATATTTATATCATTCTTTGTTATTGCTTCTTCAGCATAAGGATATTTCTTTAAAAATTCATCTATATTAAAACTTTTTTTCATTTGCTACACTCCCTTTATTAGATTCCGTTAAATTTCCTCTAATCAAAATTATACTATATCAATCAATGATTATTTAGCATTTAACCATTCTCTTAAATAATTTCTTAATAAAATTAAATAGCTATCTTAAAATTTTATGATCATTTTAAGATAGCTTATTTAAGCCATACACGTTAAAATAATAGTCTAAAACACTCTAAACTAATTAAATTTAATATGACAATATCCTGTTGGATTTTTTTCTAAATAATCTTGATGATATTCTTCAGCTGAATAATATTTTTCTAGCGGCTTAACTTCTGTTACTACTGGATCTTTGTATTGCTCTTGAATCTTCATTTTACTTTTATTTATTATATCTAAATCTGAATCATCAATATAATAAATTCCACTTCGATACTGAGTACCGATATCTCCAGCTTGCCTATTCAATGTTGTAGGATCAATTATATTCCAGAACTTATCAAGTAGTGTATCTAACGAAACAATTTTTCCATCATATGTTATGTAACATACCTCAACGAAATCGGTATCATTTTTACACACTTCTTCGTAAGTAGGATTTTCTGTTTTTCCGTTTGCATATCCAACTTCTGTTTCCAATACTCCTGGTATCATAGCAAAATATTTCTCTACTCCCCAGAAGCACCCTCCACCTAAAACTATTTTCTTCATGATTTAACACATCCTTTAACAGCATTATAAATCCAAACAATACCATTTTGCAATTATATTTTACCTACAGTCTATTTTTGATAAAATATTACTATATTTTTTCTGTTTTAGAATTATTCATCCAACTTAAAATATCGTTGTATACTTCTAGTTTATTTACTTCATGCAAGATATCATGATATTTATTTAAATATGTTTTTGATTCTATATTCCTATATCCAATTTGATTTAAGAATTTTATTAATTCATAAAATTTTTTCTCACTTATTACTACGATATCGTCTTCTCCAGCAATTGTTAATATAGGAAGATCTAAATTTTTTTTAATCCAATTTTTCTTACTGTATACATT
>Ga0209281_1000446_pt1 | contig 59196 bp, 55 predicted proteins | sample MedtruBG_FD_187514 | JGI IMG/M metagenome (GOLD analysis project Ga0209281, IMG submission 187514) | Root nodule microbial communities of legume samples collected from California, USA - Medicago truncatula BG (SPAdes) (version 2) | ecosystem: Host-associated > Plants > Roots > Nodule | place... | reverse complement strand
CGCTGGCTGTCTTACCTTCAGTCTTGGTCATGGTGGCGTTCCTTCCAGGGAATCAGGTGACGTCAACATCACCAGCCTGCCATGACCGCCTCTCTCAGTGAATTTGCAGAACCTTCAGCACACTACCCAACTGAACCCCGCATTCACCGCCCGCCCGAGGGAGCGAGCGGGCGCGGCATATCCCTTCTCCCCGCCTGCGGGGAGAAGGTGGCGGCAGCCGGTTGAGGGGCAATCCCGACCGAGCGGGGTTGAGGCGGTTGGGTTCCCGAGGGATCCCTTTCATGAGCAGTACCCGCCGCACCGGCGCGCAAGAGATATGTGCATGCCGTAGCGTTTTTGACGGGGAGAAGGGACTCGCGGGTTCGTCATTGCAACCAATATCGCCGGCGCTTTCCAGGGGCACGTCCCCTCTCCCCGCGCGCGGGGAGAGGGCTAGGGTGAGGGGCAAAATAGAGGCACTCTAACTCTATCCGTGATCATGCCCTTCATGGTCGCCGAGCGACGGCAGGTCGAGATTGAACGTTTCGACAAGATCGACGACTTGCTGCGGGCTAAGGTAGCGGGGATTGAGGTTGCGCAGCAGCAGGTAGAGCTTGGCTGTCTCCTCCAGTTCCTCCGTCGCAAAGACCGCTGCCTCCAGACTGTCGCCGGCAACGACCGGACCGTGATTGGAGAGCAGCACGGAGGAATATCTGCCCGCAAGCCCGCGGATCGCATCGGCGACGGCCGGGTCTCCGGGGCGGTAATAGGGCACGAGCGCCGTCTCCCCGGCCCGCATGAGGTAATAGGGCGTCATCGGCGGAAGGGCCGCCCGCGGATCGATCTCCGGCAACATCGTCAGCGCGACCGCGTGGGTCGAATGGAGATGCACGATCGCACGGGCGCTGCCGCGCGTTTCGTAGAGGGCGGAATGAAGGGGAATCTCCTTCGTCGGCTTGTCGCCCGAGACGAGCCGGCCGCCGGCATCGAGCCGCGAAATGCGCGCGGGGTCGAGGAAGCCGAGCGAGGCGTTGGTGGGCGTCACCAGCCAGCCGCCGTCTTCGAGTCTCATCGATATGTTTCCGGAAGAGCCGGGTGTCAGGCCCCGCTCGAAGAGGGACCGGCCGTAGCGGCAGATTTCTTCGCGAAGACGCGTTTCTGACATTGGTGGTCCTTTCCGTTCAGGCTGTAGCGCCTTCGATAAGTTCAAATCCAAGATCGGCGACGTGGGACGGGTGATCGTTGATGACCAACTCAGCCGCCAGCTTTCCCGTCGCGACGCGAGGCGTACGAATGGTCGTCAGAGGTTGCGGCGTGGCCTGGCCGATATCGAGGCCGTTGTGGCCGAAAAGGGCGAGCCTGGTGGGAACGGGAATGGTGCGTGCAAGACAATGAAAATATCCGCCGAGCGCCATGTCGTCGTTCGAGAAATAGACCGCATCGAGCCCCGGAGCCCTTCGAAGAAGCTGCTCGAGTCCCGCCCGCCCGCTCCCGACCGAAGAAGCGCCCGCCCGGATTTCCCGATCCACGAGGGGGACGCCGGCCAGGTTCAGCGCTTCACGAAAGCCCTCGAAGCGTTTGCCGGCGCGCGTGTCTCGGCCGAGATCGTGGCCGACATAGCCGATCCGGCGATAACCTCGCTTCAACAGGAATTCGGCGCTTGCGCGACCCGCCTCGCGATTGGAAAAGCCGACCGCCAGGTCTATGGCGGTCCCGTCGATGTCGAGCAGTTCGACGACACGACAGCCGCTCGCCCGCAGCATCTTGAGCGTGCCCTCCGTATGCTCGAAGCCGGCAAGCATCACCGCCGTGGGCCGCCAGGCGAGCATGGCGGCGACAAGGGCCTCCTCGCGCTCCGGCTCATAGTCCGTCACGGAAAAGACGGCCTGATAGCGATTTTCCTCCAGAACGGCGCCTGCACCCCGCAGCACGTCCGGGAACACGATGTTGGTGAGCGACGGGATGACGAAGGCGACGAGGCGGGACCCGGCCGAGGCCAGGGTGCCGGCGATCCGGTTCGGGACGTAGCCAAGCCGCTCGACCGCATCCAACACGCGCTCCCGGGCCTTGCCGGAGAACGAGCCGTGATTGCGCAGCACGCGGGAAACCGTGCTCTCGCCCACACCCGCGGCTTCCGCCACCTCTGCAAGCGTTACGGTCGTCTGCTGCTTGAAGTCCGTCGTCACTTCGCGCCTGTTCCAGTTTGACGTGGCCGTTCAGGGGTCTGATCGCCTTCATAGGCGGAAATTTTTGGCAGCGCTACCAATTTTGGTTGGCAGCGCTGCCAAAGCTCACTAGAACGGGTGCCCTGGCAACTGGAGGAGACGAAATGGCATCGAAGATCGCAGTGCTCGGGCTCGGCTCGATGGGCTTCGGTATGGCGTGCTCGATGAAAAGCGCGGGCCTCGACGTCTTGGGCTACGACGTTGCCCCGCCCGCAGTGGAGCGTTTCGTCGCCGAGGGCGGTCGCGGAGCGGGAACGCCAGGCGAGGCCGTGACGGGCGCCGACATCATCGTTTCGGTCGTCGTGAGCGGCGCGCAGACCGAAGCCGTTCTGTTCGGTCCAAATGGCGTCGCAGGCGCCATGAAGCCCGGTGCCGCCTTCATATCGTCTGCGACCATGGATCCGGCGATCGCGCGCGACCTGGCGCAGCGGCTCGAAGCACTCGGGCTTCACTATCTCGACGCGCCGATCTCAGGCGGCGCCGCAAAGGCGGCTAAGGGCGAACTGACGATCATGGCTTCCGGTTCGCCGCAGGCCTTCGCAGCCGCCCGACCGGCCCTCGACGCCATGGCCGCCAAGGTCTACGAACTCGGCGGGACCGCCGGGACCGGCGCCGCCTTCAAGATGATCAACCAGCTTCTCGCCGGCGTGCACATTGCGGCCGCCTGCGAAGCGATCGCCTTCGCGGCCAAACAGGGGCTGGACCTCGACAAAGTATACGAGGTGATCACCGCTTCGGCCGGCAATTCCTGGATGTTCGAAAACCGCATCCCGCATGTGCTCGCGGGAGATTACGCCCCGCTGAGCGCCATCGAGATTTTCGTGAAGGACCTCGGCATCGTCCAGGATATGGCGCGCGCGGAGCGCTATCCGGTGCCGCTCGTGGCGGCCGCACTGCAGATGTATCTTGCAGCCTCGGGCGCAGGCATGGGGCGCGACGACGACTCCTCCCTCGCGCGGCTCTACGCCCAGCTCTCCGGGGCCACGCTGCCCGGCACGAATAATCCATAAGGAAGACGCGCATGCCCGTTTTTGCCGCCAATCTGACGATGATGTTCACCGAGTTGCCGTTCCTCGACCGCTTCGACGCGGCCGCCGACGCCGGGTTCGCAGCCGTCGAGTATCTTTTTCCCTACGAGGTGCCGCCGGAAGCGATCGCCGAACGGCTTGCCCGCAACAGTCTCGAGCAGGCACTGTTCAACCTGCCGCCGGGCGATTGGGCAGCCGGCGAACGCGGCATCGCCGCCCTGCCCGGCCGCTTCGATGCGTTGAAATCGGATGTCGACAAGGCGCTCGACTACGCGGCCGCGACCGGCGCCAAGCGCCTGCACCTGATGGCAGGTCTTGCTGATCCGCGCGACCGCGAGGCCGCATCCTGCTACCGCCGCTCGGTCGCCTGTACCGCCGAGCGCCTGGCCGACGAGGGCATCGATCTCCTCATCGAACCGATCAACGGCCGCAACATGCCGGGATATTTCCTCAACGATTTCGGGACCGCCGAGCGGCTCATCGCCGAGCTCGCGCTCCCCAACCTCAAGCTGCAATTCGACATCTATCACCGGCAGATCCTGCACGGCGACGTCGCAATGGCACTCCGCCACCTTATGCCGGTCACCGGCCATATCCAGATCGCCAGCGTGCCCTCGCGGCACGAGCCGGATGGCGAGGAGTTGAACTATCACTACCTCTTTGAAGAAATCGACCGGCTCGGCTATGGCGGCTTCGTCGGCTGCGAATACAACCCGCGCGGCCAGACGCTCGACGGCCTCGGCTGGTTCAAACCCTTTCGACGGAGCTGACCCATGACAATCCTGCTCGGATCGATCGCCGACGACTACACGGGCGCCTCCGATCTCGCCAACACGCTGACGAAGAACGGGCTTCGCACCGTGCAGACGGTCGGCATTCCCGATCCGTCGCTCGCCCTTCCCGACGTCGATGCAGTGGTCGTTTCCCTGAAGATCCGCTCGGTCGCAGCGAAGGACGCCGTGGCCGCCGCCCTCGCGGCCGAAAGCTGGCTGCGTGGCCGCGGCGCCGGCCATGTGCTCTACAAGATCTGCTCTACCTTCGATTCGACGGATCTCGGTAATATCGGGCCGGTGACCGAAGCGCTTCTGAGCGTCTCGGGCGGCCACATCGCCCTCGTCACGCCGGCCTTTCCGGAAACGGGACGCACCGTCTATCTCGGCCATCTTTTCGTCAACGGCCAGCCGCTCGACGAAAGCCCGTTGAAAGACCATCCCCTCAACCCGATGCGGGATGCCAACCTGGCAAGGGTGCTCACCCGCCAATCGCGCGGCAAGGTCGGCCTCATCGACCTGCCGACCGTGACGGACGGAGCCGATGCGGTAAGGGCGCGGCTCGATCGGTTACGCGCCGAAGGTGCCGCCGCGGCGATCGCGGATGCGGTCTTCGAACGCGATCTCGAAACGCTCGGAAAGGCAGCGCTCGAAATGCCCGTTTCGACCGGCGCGTCGGGCCTCGGCCTCGGCCTCGCCCGCGCGCTTCTACGCTCCGGCCGGGCTTCGGCAAGCGACGGGGAAAACGAAGCCATCCGCCCCGTCGGCGGTCTTGCCGCGGTGGTCGCAGGCAGTTGTTCGGCGGCAACGCTGAAGCAGCTCGATGCGGCGGAACTGCATATGCCGGTGCTGCGGCTCGACACGGAAAAGCTCCTCGCCGGATCGGACGAGATTTCCGCAGCGATTGCCTGGGCCGGGGAACGGATTGGCGAGGGCCCGGTGGCCATCGCCGCGAGCGCCGCACCTGAGGTCGTTTCGCGTTTGCAGGCGCGATACGGGCGAGAGGCATCCGGGCACGCGGTCGAGACGGCAACCGCCGCGATCGCGGGCGAACTGGTCGAGCGCGGCGTGAGACGCCTCGTCGTCGCCGGCGGAGAGACCTCCGGCGCAACCGTCGACAGGCTCGGCATCCCGGCTTTCCTGATCGGTCCGGAGATCGCCCCCGGCGTCCCTCTGCTGAGGACGATCGGCACTGGCGGAAACGACATGTTGCTGACGCTGAAATCGGGCAATTTCGGCGGCGAGGATTTCTTCGCCACGGCGCTGTCGATGATGCGATGAGAGGTAAGGCGGGCGGTCCCTCGTATCCGCCGCCCGCCCGCTGCACGCTTCCTCAAATCGGACCGAGGAGAGCATGCAGACTTTGCGTTTGCCGCAGCGCGTCCGCGCTAGGGCTCTTAAAGGCCGTTGTCCTTCAGGATCTGCGCGGCGTTTTCCTTGGTCACCTTCATCGTGTCGAGCGTGACGGTCTTTTCGACCTTTTCCCCCTTCAGGAACTTCACCGCCTGGCGCAGACCCTCCGCTCCCGGCGTCGCATAGAGGAAGGTCGCGGTCAGTTCGCCGTTGTTGACCCAGGTCACGCCTTCGTTCGGGAGCGCATCGATGCCGATGAACTTCATTTCCTTCTCACGGCCTGCGTCCTTCGCCGCCAGATAGGCGCCATAGGCCATCGGATCGTTGTGGCCGTATACGAGGTCGATCTTCTCGTTGTTGCGCAGCGCCGTCGCCATGATGTTGTAGGCCTGGTCCTGCTTCCAGTCGCCGGATTGCTGATCGAGCAGGTTCTTGATGCCGGGCTCCTTGTCGGTGAACTCGTGAAAGCCGTCGTGGCGGTCATGCGCCGGCTGGGTACCCATGCCGCCCCATATCTCGACGATATTGCCTTCAGCCTTGCCCTTGCCGCCGAGAAGCTCGACCGCATACTCGCCGGCCGCGCGGCCGATCAGTTTGTTGTCGCCGCCGACGAACTGGGTGTACTGGTCGGTCTCGACATTGCGGTCGAGAACGAAGACCGGGATCTTGGCATCGATCGCCTGCTGCACCACGCCGGTGAGCCCTGCGGACTCTTTCGGCGATACGAGCAATGCGTCCACCTCCTGGCGAATGAGGTTCTCGACGTCGGCCACCTGCTTTTCCGTCCTGTCCTCACCGTTGGTTATGATCAGCTCGACATCCGGATGCTTTGCCGCCTCGGCAATGATGTCCTTGTTGAACTGCGCGCGCCACGGCTCGATCGTCGTCGCCTGGCTGAAGCCGATGCGAAACTTCTTGTCCTGGGCCAGGGCGTCGTCCGCCGGCATGAGCGCGGTCGTCGCGGCGAGCACGGCGGCGACCGCCGTCAGTTTCAGGATGTCACGGCGTTTCATTTCTTCTTTCCTCCCATTGTTATGGACAACGTCTCTCTCGACGTCCGCTCCTCCACGGACGTGTCTCCTTGAGCCGGGCGCCGGCTTGCGCCCGGCAGCCGCAACTGCGCGAGAAGATCGTAGGCATTGCGCTCCTGAACGAGCACGGTGCCGATGATGATCACGCCCTTCAGCACCAGCTGAAGATTGGAATTGATGTTGTGGAGCTGCAGGATGTTGGAGAGCAGGCCGAAGATCAGGACGCCGCAGAACGTCCCGGCAAGGCTCCCGCGTCCTCCCATCAGGCTCGTCCCGCCGATGACCACTGCCGCGATCGCATCCAGTTCGAGGCCCGCGCCGGCGTCCGGCTTGCCCTGGCGGTACTGCGCCACATAGAGCACCGCGGCGATGCCCGCGAGGAGACCCGATACCGCATAGGTGACGATCTTCACCCGGCCCGCATTGATGCCGGAAAGGCGCGCCGCCTCCTCGTTTCCGCCGATGGCGTAGACATAGCGGCCGAAAGGCGTGAAGCGCAGCACCGCGCCGTAGAGAAGAATCGCGACGATGAAGAATATGCCGGGCATCGGCACGATGCCGAAGACTAGCTGCCGCAGCATATCGAAGTCGGCGGTGGCATTGCTGCCGGTATAGACCGGCAGAACGGCGTTGTTCTGCCCGGCGGTGAGCCGGGCGATGCCGAGCGCCGTGACCATCATGGCAAGCGTGACGATGAATGGCTGCAACCGTCCGACCACGATGATCACGCCGTTGACTGCGCCGAACATGAGGCCGACCGCCGGCGCAACGAGCAGAACGCCGAGCACGCCGAATTTCGTCTGCATCTGAGGCAAGAGGAAGCTCAGAACCAGGGCACAGAGAACGATGCCGGCTGCGGCAGGCAGAACGGTACCGCGTGTCCGGTCAAGCTGGATGTCGCGGATATGCGTCACGCCCGCACGGGATTTCTCGATATTCAGGAAGACGAAGCGTACGGCCGCCGCACCGACGACCAGGACGGCAAGTCCGACGGCCGGCAGCCCCAGATAGAGGGCGGCCGTGTCCCCCGGAACGGTCAAGAGCATCGCGCAGACGACGGTGCAGATCGCCATCAGCGAGCCGACAGAAAGGTCTATGCCGCCGGTCAGAATGACGGCCGTCATGCCGGTGGCGATCAGCCCGGTGGTCGATACCTGCCGCAACACGTCGAGGAGATTGCCGGAGGAGAGAAAGATGTTCCTGCCCGATGACGTCAGCGGTGAGGACAGGACTCCGATCAGGAAAATGGCGATCAGCCCCCAATAGAGTTTCGTGCGCGAGAGAGCCTTCAGGAAATTCATGCAACCGCCCTTCCGCGCGCGCTCCTCGGTGCGGCGAGCTGCATGATGCGCTCCTCGCTCGCCTCCTCCCGGGAGATGAGTCCGGTCTGCCGCCCCTCGGCCATCACCAGAATGCGGTCAGCGAGGAGCAGAAGCTCCGGCAATTCGGAACTGACCACCACGATCGCCAGCCCGTCGCCGGCGAGCTTGAAGATGAGATCATAGATCTCGCGCTTCGCACCGACGTCGATGCCGCGCGTCGGCTCATCGAGAAGAAGGACACGCGGACCGGTCGCCAGCCACTTGCCGATGACGACCTTCTGCTGGTTGCCGCCGGAGAGGGTTCCGGCCGCCTGACCGGCCCCGGCGCAGCGAACGCCGAGCGCATCGACCGCCCCTTTCGCAAGCGCACGCTCGCCTTCGAAGGAGCGCAGGCCGAATCGTGCGAGCCTTCCAACAAGCGGCAGGGCCACATTGTCTCTGATCGATTCATGAAGATGCAGCCCCTTCGCCTTGCGGTCCTCCGTCACCAGAGCAAAACCGAGGCGGCGAGCATCGCGTGGCGAACGGATATTGACGGCGATGCCGTCCAGCCGGATTTCGCCGCCGCGAAGGCCTTCATTCGATGCAAAGATCGTCTCCAGGATTTCCGTGCGCCCCGCGCCGAGCAAGCCGCCGATGCCGAGGATTTCGCCGGCGCGAACGTCGAAGCTCACCCCCTTCAGCACGTCGCGCCAGCCATGGCGTCCGGATACGGCAAGCGACAGGTCCCTGACCGAAAGGACGGGCTCGCCGCCGCCTTTGCCCCGGTCGCGCCGGTGCGCGTCGAGGAGGTTGCGGCCCACCATTGCGGCGATGATCGTATTCTCGTCCAGTCCGGCCATCGGCCGGGCCCACACATGGCGGCCATCGCGGAAGACGGTGACCCGGTCGCTGAGCTGCATGACCTCGTCGATCCGGTGCGAAATATAGATGATGCCGACGCCGTCGGCTGCAAGTTGCCGCATGATCTTGAAGAGGCGCCGACACTCGCCCGGCGAAAGGGCCGAGGTCGGCTCGTCCATGATCAGAATGCGCGCTTCCACGGACAGGGCCTTCGCGATCTCGACGAGCTGTTGTTCGCCGACCCGCAATTGCCCCACACGCGCCTCCGGGTCGAGTTCGATTCCGAGGCGGTTCAACAGCCCTCGTGCGGCCTCCAGGCTCGCCTTGCGATCCACGAAAAGACCGGCGATCACCCGTTCGCGGCCGAGGAAGATGTTGTCGGCGACACCGAGTTCGGGGACGAGGTTGAGTTCCTGATGGATGATGGCGATCCCGGCAGCCTCGGCATCGCGCACATTGGAGAAGCGGACGGTTTCTCCATCTACACGGACGGCGCCCTCGTAGTCCGTGTAGACACCGGACAGGACCTTCATCAGCGTCGACTTGCCGGCGCCGTTCTCGCCCATGAGCGCGTGGATTTCGCCCGCGCGCAGTTCGAAGCGCACATCCTTGAGCGCCGCGACGCCGCCGAACGACTTCGAGATCGCTTCGGCCGCCAGAATTGGCCGGTCGGATTCAGTGGTGACCGAATCACGGGGGATAGCATCGCGCATGATATTGGCAGCCTCCCTACCGCCGACATCTGACGCTCTATTCGCCTATTTCCCGCAGCCTATTCTAAACGTTTCGACACTGTCAAGCGGGGCGCTCCGGCCTGCATTGCGTAATTTCAGCGATTCAAATACAGTTTAGCGAGCAAATCATCAAAACGTTTCGGGCGAGATGCAGCAGCGACGAAATTCAAGAAAGTCCGGTGCACCGACCATGCTCGACGTCGCCAAGGCGGCGCATGTCTCCGTGGCGACGGTCTCGGCCGTGATCAACGGTTCGGCCCCGGTCAGTCCGGAATTGCGCAACCGCATCGAGCAGGCGATCGGCCTCATAGGCTACAAGCGCAACGCCATCGCCCGCAGCCTCAAGCTCGGCACGACCCGCACCGTAGGCCTGATGGTTGCCGATATCACCAATCCGTTCTTCACCGATGTCGTGGCCGTCATCCAGGACGTGCTGCATCGGGCCGGCTACGCCGTGATGCTCTGCTGCAACGACGAGGACGTCGCCCTGCAGGACGAGCAGATCGCCCTGTTGATCGACCGGAGCGTGGACGGCCTGATCATCGCGCCCGCCGGAGACGACGAGACGCTGAAACGCATGATCGCGAGCGCCAATCTTCCGACCGTGCTGATCGACCGGCTTTGCGACGGCATCGACACCGATGCGGTCGTGCTCGACAATCGCCGCGCGGTTCAGGACGCAACCATCTATATGCTCGGCCTCGGCCATCGGCGCATCGGCTATATTTCCGGCTCCCTCGACACGTCCACTGGACGGGAGCGTCTTGCCGGCTATCGGGCAGCGTTGGAGGCGGCGGGGCTCCCCTGCGAGGAGGACCTGATCCGGATCGGCAATTTTCGGGAGAAGGACGCCTATACCGCCGCGCTCCAGCTGCTGACGAGTCCCGAGCGTCCAACGGCGATTTTCTCTGCCAACAATCTGATGGTCATCGGGGTGATGAAGGCGATCCGGGATATCGGCCTTCACTGCCCGGACGACGTTTCGGTCGCAAGCTTCGACGATTTTCCCTGGGCGGACGTCTTCCAGCCGCATCTGACGACGATCGCCCAGCCGGTCCAGGCGATCGGCGAACAGGCCGCACAGCTCGTGCTCGACCGCCTTTCCGGCGCCAGCCCGGAAGCGCCGCGAAGGCTCGTCCTCCAGGGAAGACTGGTAATCCGCGACTCCTGCCGGCCGGTCGGCAGCCTGGCGCCGCGCGCGATCGCCTGACCTAGTTTCCCAGAAGCCCCGGTGTCGGGACTTCAGTCGTCGTGCAAGGCGCGAGCGATCGGCGGGCCGAGACTCAAGTCGCGGAACCTTGCCGCAAAGCCTGCGCGCTCCGGAGAGCAGGCAGTGACACCGACCTCGGCATCGGCGGCGGAAAAGGGACAGAGCCGCGCCATCTGCCAGCGTTCCTCGCCAAAGCGGAATTGCACCCGCACCGCATCCCCATGCCGCGTCAGCCGCACCTCCAGCGGGTCCGAAGGCGCCTTGGCGTGCAACGGGATGACCGACCAGTCCGATACTCCCCGCGTCACGACCACGCTGAAATGCATCAGCCCGTCGGTATATTCGATACCGCATTTGATCCAGTTCTGCTCGTCGACCCGCAGCATCAGACCGGCCTGATCGTAAAGCTGCTCATACTGACCGACGATCGTCGCCGAGGCGGTGAAATCGCCAGAAACCGGACGAAGATAGGCATGTCCGCTATCGCGCACGAAGCCGTAGAAGGTTTCGCGCCAGAAGTCCGTATTGCCGTCGGTCTTGAGCGACAGATCGCGTTCGTCGCCCTCCCAGCTTGCCGGCTCGTTCAACCAGCGATACGCGCTTGCCATTCAGTCCCTCCATCCATCCCACTGTTTAATTGCTCGGCAGTTGTCGCGCACCCCACTCGCTCTTCGGGATCGCCTTGCCGATCGCGAAGCTGAAGGAAGTGACCGATGTCGTCTCGGGGCTCACTTCGCATTTGAAGTCGATGGCGTACCATGTCGACCGGCTGCGGAAGGCGCCGCCATCGGCGTTCAGTCCCGTTTCCGAGATGAAGCCCCCGGAAGGGCCGAAGGGAACGAGCATGTCCGGAAATGCACCGGGCATTTCGCGCCGCACCTGCTCGAGCGCCTCGATGCTGCAGAGCTGTACGATCCGCTTTTTCGGCGGCAGCCTGCCGATCGCCTGTTTCACGCGCGGGTCCGACAGGGCGTTTTCAGAATAGAGTTCCTTCGCCTGGACGAGCTGGCTCGCCTCGCGCTCGGCCTTCGCCTCGGGTGGCTGCGTCGGCTCCGCCCTTGCTTCCTCCAGAACCGGTTTCTCCTGGGGAACAGCTGCAGCCGGCGGCGCGGCTGCAGCGTCGGCCGCCTCGTTCGCTGCGCTCCGGGCATCGACGCGCAATTCCGCAAGCGCTGTCCTGCTTTCCGCCGGCTTTTCGCTGGCGGTATTCTCCGTCTTTGCCGGGGCGGGCCGCGAGGCCTCCGGCGTCTCGCTCGGCGTTTCGGTCTTCTTCGGCGCGGCCGGAGGCAACTCGGGCTGAGGAGGCTTTTCCTTTTCGGCCGGCGCTGCCGCCGACTCGAACGCCTCAGGCTGAGGGCGCGCCTGCTCGCTCTTGGCCGCGTTCGGCTTTTGCTCGGGCTTTTCCGCACTCTTCGGCTGCGGAACGAGCTCGACGCTGACGCTTTGTTCCTTTGCCGGCGCAGACAAATCCGGCAGCCGAACCAGCAGCAGAAAGGCGAGCGCCAGGTGCAGGGCGAGCGAGGTCGGCATGCCCCAACCGGTTTCTCCCCACATTTTCCTGGCGAAGTGCTGCATTGCTCAAAGGTCACGGACTCGGAAGCACCGAACCTAAGAGTTCGAGCGCCCCGCAACAAGTGCGGGACGCGCGTCGGTCAAGCGTATTCGACCTGATAAGGCTTTTCGAAGAAATGCTCCTCGAGATTACATCCGCTGCCGCCGCGGTCGATGACGACGAATTCGGAGGTCGAACGAAGCGGCGTCAGAATTCCGTGCCAGACATTTTGCGCGATGTTGACCCCCTGGCCCGGCCCGGTCTCGAAGGCGATCGGCTCGCCGGGCTCCCCGCCTTCGTCGGGCGCCACGACCACGAGGAAGGGATTTCCCGTCAGCGGGATGAAGGCCTGGCTTCCGAGCGGATGCCGTTCCACCATCTTCAGCGTCAATGGGATGTCATAGGGTTCGCCCTTCAAGAGGCTGACCAGCGTTCGGGCTTCCGGGCCGCTCGTCTCCACCCTCGCAAGGTCGTGATAGCGGATGCATTTGCCGGCGTTGATCGGAAAGCTCTTCGCGTCGTCAGGCTCGATGACATCGCCGAAGGGTGCGAACTCGCTGTGCGAAAGCGGGCGGATCGGTAGAGGTATCATGGTCTTTCCTCCCTGGTGGACCAATTGTCTTTGGGCGCCGGCACCGATCACTGGATCAGCACCGCCCTGAAATCATTGACGTTCGTGCCGGTCGGGCCCGGCTTGAAAAGGTCTCCAAGCGCATCGAAGGCCGCCCAGCTGTCGTTTTTGTGAAGCAGCGCAGCGGCATCCAGGCGCCGCGCCAGCAGGCGGGCGATCGTCGTATGATCGGCGAAGGCGCCGGCATTGTCCTCGGATCCGTCGATGCCGTCGGTGTCCGCAGCGAGCGCCGAGATCCCGCCGATGCCGTCTATGCCGAGCGCCAGCGACAGCAGGAACTCGCTGTTGCGCCCGCCGCGTCCTTCGCCCCGGACCGTCACCGTCGTTTCGCCGCCCGAGAGCAGGAGGGCGGGCTTCGGAAAGGGCCGGCCGCGCAGCGCCGTCTCGCGCGCAATCGCCGCATGAACAAGCCCCACGTCGCGCGCCTCCCCTTCGATCGCATCGGAAAGAATGACGGCCTCGATACCCGCGGCCCGGGCCCTGGACGCCGCGGCCTCCAGCGAGACGCCTGCCGAAGCGATCAGCTGCACCTCGTTGCGGGCAAAACGCGGATCGGAAGGTCTCGGCGCATCCGCAGCAGCGATTGCCAGCCAGCGCATGACCTTTTCCGGCAAAGCGAGACGATAGCGCGCGACGATCTTCAGGGCGTCCTCGCGGCTGGCTGCGTCGGCGATCGTCGGGCCGGATGCGACCAGCGCCGCGTCGTCGCCGGGAATATCGGAGACGACGAGGGAGACGACCCTGGCCGGATGGGCCGCAGCGGCCAGGCGGCCGCCCTTGATCAAGGAAACGTGCTTGCGTACCGCGTTCATCGCGCTGATCGGCGCGCCTGACGCGAGAAGCGCCCGATTGACGGCAATTTCATCCTCGAGCGAAAGCGCCGGTGGCGGTGCGGGCAGGAGCGCCGAACCACCGCCGCAGATCAGCGCCACGACCAGGTCGTCCCCGGTCAGGCCGCTGACCGCCGCGAGGAGCCGCTTCGACGCCTTCAGCCCGCCCTCGTCCGGCAAGGGATGGGAGGCTTCGAGCACCTCGATATTCTTGCAATGCGCACCGAAGCCGTAGCGCGTGACGACCACGCCGCTGAGCGGCCCCTCCCAGACGGATTCGAGCGCCCGGGCCATCTGAGCAGCGCCCTTGCCGGCTCCGATGACGACCGTGCGCCCCTTCGGCCGCTCCGGCAGATTTGCGGCGATGACTCGTTCCGGATCAGCGGCGGACACGGCAGAGGCGAACAGGCTCTCCAGGAATTGACGCGGGTTGGCGATGGCGGCCATTGTTCCTCCCGTTTGAGAAATGCGCGGGCGGCGGCTCCTCCTTCCGCCGCCCGGATGCATGATCTCCACGGCGGATGAGGCCGCCGGCCGATCATGCGCGTCCTCGATCGCGACTTATGCGACCTCGTGGTTCGCCATCCGCTCGAGCGCCCGCACGAGCCCGGAATGGTCGAGCCCGCTGTCGCCATTGGCGGCGCAATTGTTGAAGAGTTCCTGGGTGGCCGCCGTGTTCGGCAGCGAGATGCCGAGGCTTTTCGCTCCCTGCAGCGCGAGATTCAGGTCTTTCTGGTGCAGCGAGATGCGGAAGCCCGGCTCGAAGGTACGCTTGATCATCCGATCGCCATGGACTTCGAGGATGCGCGACGATGCAAAGCCGCCCATCAGTGCCTCACGGACGCGGGCCGGATCGGCTCCTGCCTTGGACGCGAAGACCAGCGCCTCGGAGACTGCCTCGATGGTCAGCGCCACGATGATCTGGTTTGCGACCTTGGTGACCTGGCCGTCGCCGCAATCGCCGACGAGCGTGATGTTCTTTCCCATCAGCTTGAAGAGCGGCAGGGCGCGTTCGAAGGAGCTCGGCTTGCCGCCGGCCATGATGCTGAGAGAGGCGTTCTTGGCGCCGACCTCGCCTCCGGAAACCGGCGCGTCGATATATTCGGCACCGGTTTCACGGACCTTCTTGGCGAACTCCTTCGTCTCGATCGGCGAGATGGAGCTCATGTCGATGACGAGCTTGCCCTCGCCTAGGCCGTAGTAGACGCCATTCTCACCGAACAGGACGTCCTTCACTTCCGGCGTATCCGGTAGCATGAGGATGATCGTGTCGACCGTCTCCGCGAGCGCCTTAGGCGTTTCGACGATTTCCAGCCCGTTCTCGACGAGCTCCTGGCGCGGCGGGATGACGAATTTCGACGTGATGATCTCGTGGCCGGCATCCTGAAGGTGGCGCGCCATCGGCGTGCCCATGATACCCAGTCCAATGAAACCGATAGATGCCATCGTGCTTAGCTCCTGATTTGGATGATGTCTGCGGATTGTTTGCGCTGGCGCTCGGTGCCGAGCCACCCAAGTCCTTCCGCCGTTGTCGTCAGCGGCTTGTATTCGCACCCGATCCAGCCGTCGTAGCCGCCGGCTTCCAATGCGTCGAAGACGAAGGGGTAGTTGATCTCGCCGGTCCCCGGCTCGTTGCGTCCGGGATTGTCGGCAAGCTGTATGTGCGCGATCTTTTCGCGGTAGCGCCTGTAGGTGCCGACGAGTTCGCCCTCGGTGCGCTGCTGGTGGTAGAGGTCGTACTGGATGAAGAGGTTATCGCTCCCGACCTCCTCGATGATCGACGACGCCTGCCCGACCGTGTTGAGATAAAAGCCGGGGATATCGAAGCGGTTGATCGGTTCGATCAGAAGGCGGATGCCGCACTTGCCGAGTTCGGCCGCCGCAAGCTTCAGATTGGCGACGAGGGTCGTGCGCAGCACGCTGTCGGGTACACCGTCCGGGGCAATCCCCACGAGGCAATTGACCTGGCGGCAGCCGAGCGCAGTCGCATAGTCGATGGCCGTTGCGACCCCCTTGCGGAATTCGTCGATCCGATCCGGCAGGATCGCGATGCCCCGTTCGCCGCCGGCCCAGTCGCCGGCCGGCAGGTTGTGCAGCACTTGCGTCAGGCCGTGGCGGTCGAGTTCGCCGCGCAGCGCCGTCTTATCGAAGTCGTAGGGAAAGAGATATTCAACGCCTTCGAAACCCGCCCTGGCGGCCAGTGCGAAACGGTCGAGAAACGGCGCCTCGTTGAACAGCATCGTCAGGTTCGCAGCAAATCTCGGCATGCGATCACTCCTCTGTGGTAAGCGGGATGCGGGCGGAACCGCGTAGGACGTTCTTCAATCGAGAAGGGCGGCAATCGCGGTCGGGGCATCCTCGCCGCGCTCGGCGAGTTCCTCGAACTCGACGACCGCGTTGATGTCCGCGCCCATGGCGATGTTGGTGACGCGCTCCAGGATGAACTCGATGACGACGGGCACCTGGTGCTCTTCCATCAGCGCCTGCGCCCGGTCGAAGGCGTCGGCGAATTCATTCGGGCTCCTGACACGGATCGCCTTGCAGCCGAGCCCCTCGGCAACCGCCACGTGGTCGACCCCGTAACCCTTCTCCGCGTCGCCGTCGGCATTGATGTTTTCAAAGGCCAGACTGACCTCGAAATCCATGTTGAAGCCGCGTTGGGCCTGACGGATAAGCCCGAGATAGGAATTGTTCACGACGACATGCAGGTAAGGCAGCTTGTGCTGGGCGCCGACCGCGAGTTCCTCGATCAGGAACTGGAAATCGTAATCGCCGGAAAGAGCAACGATCTGCCGGTTCGGATCGGCGGCCCGCACGCCGAGTGCTGCCGGCAGGGTCCAGCCGAGCGGACCGGCCTGGCCGCAATTGATCCAGTTGCGCGGCTTGTAGACGTGTAGGAATTGCGCGCCGGCAATCTGGCTCAAGCCGATGGTCGAGACGTAGCAGGTGTCGCGGCCGAAAATCTTGTTCATCTCCTCGTAGACGCGCTGGGGTTTCAGCGGGGTCTGATCGAAATGGGTCTTGCGCAGCATCGACCGCTTGCGCTCGCGGCACTCCTCGGCCCAGGCCGACCAGTCGCGCAGCTTGCCGGCCGTCTTCCATTCGGTCGCGACGTCGAGGAAGAGCTTGAGCGCGGCACCCGCGTCGGAGACGATGCCGAAATCGGGTGCGAAGACCCGGCCGATCTGCGTCGGCTCGATATCGACATGGATGAACTTGCGGCCTTCCGTATAGGTCGGGATGTTGCCGGTGTGGCGGTTTGCCCAGCGATTGCCGATGCCGAAGACGAAATCGGAGGCGAGCAGCGTCGCATTGCCGTAACGATGCGAGGTCTGCAGGCCGCACATGCCCGCCATCAGCGGGTGGTCGTCCGGGATGACGCCCCAGCCCATCAGCGTCGGAACGACCGGAACGCCGGTGATCTCGGCGAATTCGGTAAGGAGATCGGAGGCGTCCGCATTGATGATGCCGCCGCCGGCGACGATCAGCGGCCTTTCTGCCTCGTTGAGCATGGCGAGCGCCTTTTCGGCCTGCGCACGGGTGGCGGCAGGCTTGTAGGCGGAAAGGGGCTCATAGGTTTCCGGATCGAATTCGATCTCGGCAAGCTGGACGTCGACCGGCAGGTCGATGAGGACCGGCCCGGGCCGACCCGAGCGCATCAGGTGGAAGGCCTTCTGGAAGACGAAGGGGACCAGCGCCGGCTCCATGACGGTGGCCGCCCATTTGGTGACCGGCGCCGCGATCTTCGCAATGTCGACCGCCTGGAAGTCCTCCTTGTCGAGACGCGCACGCGGCGCCTGCCCGGTGATGCAGAGGATCGGGATCGAGTCCGCGGATGCCGAATAGAGGCCGGTGATCATGTCCGTGCCGGCCGGCCCGGAGGTTCCTATGCAGACACCGATATTGCCGTGCCTGGCGCGGGTGTAGCCCTCCGCCATGTGCGAAGCGCCTTCGACGTGGCGAGCGAGTATGTGACGGATCGATCCGCGCGCCCTCAGGGCCGAGTAGAATGGATTGATCGCCGCGCCGGGTACGCCGAAGGCGCAATCGATCCCTTCTTTTTCCAGAACATAAACCGCTGCATCGACTGCGCGCATCTTGGCCATGGGAACTCCTCCTGTTTGAATGGAAGGTAAATCCATTCCGCGTCCATTTCAACGCATTTATGGAAATCATTCCCATTGTATGGAAATAAAGATTTTCAACAAATAGGAGAAAATCGGATGCAATGGCTGTAGAGCATGATCTCAGGCGGCAACTGATTTGGAGACTGGCATGGAGGCGAACGGCAAGGGGAAGAGGGGGCGCAAGGCGGGAGAGAACGCCGCGCCGGCTTCCGTTCAGGTGCTGGACAGGAGCCTGTCCCTGCTGGCGATCATCGCCGAAGGCGACGGCTCGACCTTGACCGCACTTTCGGAGCGGTCAGGCATGGCGCCTTCGACCGTGCACCGGCTGCTGACGTCGCTCGCCCAGCACGGGATGGTGGCGAACGACGCGGAGGCCGGCACGTGGACCGTCGGCGTCAAGGCGTTCGAGATCGGCAACGCCTTCCTGCGCTTTCGCAAGCTCGGCACGATCAGCCGTCCGTTCCTGAAGCGGCTCATGGACGAAAGCGGCGAGACGGCGAATATCGGCATAGAGGAAGACGGCGACGTGGTTTTCATCTCCCAGGTCGAAAGCCACGCGCCGATGCGCGCCTTCTTCCGTCCCGGGCGGCGGGGGCCGATCCACGCTTCCGGCATCGGCAAGGCCATTCTTTCGACCTGGTCCGATACGGAGATCGCCAAGACCCTGAGCGGCAGAACGCTCGCGTGCTTTACCGGGCGGACGCTCGCCACGCTGCCGGACCTGATCCGCAACGTTCAGGAGATCCGCTTTCGCGGCTGGTCGGTCGATGACGAAGAGCACACGCTCGGCATGCGCTGCATCGCCGCCCCGCTCTTCAACGAGTACGGTGAGGCGATCGGCGGCATCTCCATCTCCGGCCCCACCGTCCGCATCGACGACGAGAGACTCGGCGTCCTCGGCCCCGCCGTGCGCCGCATGGCGGACGAGTTGACGCGCGCGATCGGCGGGCACAGGCCGGAAGAAGGCTGAAGGCGCTTCGCATCCAGCTACTCTTGTGTGCTGTGCTTCGAAGTCCGTATCCGCGGCGCGCCCTCATCCGGCTTGCCGGCGACCTTCTCCCCGCAAGCGGGGCGAAGGGGACTCGCGGACCTTCACCTATCCCACCTCGGCATCGATCCCGTTATCCGGCGAGCCTTGCGCTGCCTCCAGAAAGGCAGCGATGACGGGTCCGGGGTTCGGCCGGCTGATGACGTACACGTCGGCTTCCGGCGCCGGCTCGGCGAGCGGCCGGTAGACGACGCCCGGCCGCGAAAGAGTGCTGATGCATTCCGGGACGAGTGCCACGCCGAGCCCCGCGGCAACGAGGCTGGTGAGGGAATAGGATTCCACCACCTCGTTCGTGATATCAGGTACGAACCCCGCCGCCACGCAGCAATCATGCAGGTAGCGGGCAAAGCGGGAGTCCGCGAGCCTCAGAAAGACGAAGTTTTCCTTTCGCAGATCACCGAGCTCGATCGTCTCTGAACCCGCCATGCGATGGTGTTCGGGCAGGGCCACGCCCACCTTCTCGTGCCAGGCGACATGCGCAACGAGGTCCGGATTGTTTCGAGGCCGGCGCACGAAACTGAGGTCGGTGCGATGGGAAAGCAAGGCCGCCTCCTGCGCCTCGGGGTCCATTTCATGGATACGGACGAACACGCCGGGCCATGCACCCCGGAACCGCGCGATCAGGTTGGACAACGGCCCCAGCAGCACCGAGCCGGTCGTCGCTATGTTCAGCGTTCCTACCTGCCCGGAACCGATGGCGCGCGCCTGCTGAACCGCGTGCTCGACCTGACCGAGAATCATCCGGGCATGTTCGAGAAAGTTGGCGCCCGCCTCGGTCAGCTCGACATTGCGGCTGGAACGCTCGAACAGCCGCGTGCCGACTTCCGCTTCCAGATCCCTGATCTGCTGGCTCAACGGCGGCTGGGAGATGTTGAGGCCCCTGGCGGCTGCCGTAAAACTTGCGGCATCGGCAACCGCAACGAAATAGCGCAGGTGACGTAGCTCCATGGCATAGCCCTATCGATACATTGTTACTCTGGATCGAGTTGAACAATATATTGGACGTATCGCGGAGCAAGCCGGTAAAGTCGTTGCAGAGAGGCGGAGGCACCGTCTCCGCCACGCATCTCGATGGGACACACATGCAGAAGAACTACTATTTTCCGGTAGGCGGCCATCCTCCTCAGACCAACCTGCTTTCCGACCGCGCCATCTTCACCGAGGCCTATGCGATCATTCCAAAGGGCGTCATGCGCGACATCGTGACGAGCTACCTGCCCTTCTGGACGAATACACGGCTCTGGGTACTGTCGCGCCCGCTTTCCGGCTTCGCCGAGACCTTCTCGCAATATATCATGGAGGTCGGCCCTTCCGGCGGCAGCAACCGGCCGGAGACGGATCCCCGCGCCGAAGCCGTGCTGTTCGTGGTGGACGGCGAGTTCCATCTGACGCTCGGCGATGAGACGCATCTGATGCAGTCCGGCGGCTATGCCTTCATCCCGCCCGGCACCGAATGGAGCCTCAGAAACGAATCCGGTGCGCCGACGCGATTCCACTGGATCCGCAAGGCTTATGAGAAGGTCGACGGGGTTCCCCTTCCCGAACCGATCGTTACCAACGAACGCGACATCCCCCCCTCGCCCATGCCGGAAACGGATGGGCGCTGGGCCACCACCCGCTTCGTCGATCCTTCCGACATGCGCCACGACATGCATGTCACGATCGTGACCTTCGAGCCCGGCGGCGTCATCCCGTTCATGGAAACCCATGTGATGGAACACGGACTCTATGTGCTCGAAGGCAAGGCCGTTTACCGACTCAACAACGACTGGGTGGAGGTGGAAGCCGGAGACTATATGTGGCTCAGGGCCTTCTGCCCGCAGGCCTGCTATGCCGGCGGACCGGGCAAATTCCGCTACCTGCTCTACAAGGACGTGAACCGCCATATGACGCTCGGCAATCCGGGCAGACTCGCCTGATATTGCAGCCTGCCGTGATCCGCCATAGCTTGGGCGCATGGCGACGCCTAAGCTGGAGGCCTACCGCAAGAAGCGGGATTTTTCGAAGACGCCGGAGCCGGTCGGAAATCTGACCGCCGGCGGCAATCGCTTCGTCGTGCACAAACACCATGCGACCGCCGACCACTACGATTTGCGGCTTGAGGTCGACGGCGTGCTGAAAAGCTGGGCGGTGCCGAAAGGTCCGTCGCTCAATCCGGCCGACAAGCGGCTGGCGGTGGAGACGGAGGACCATCCCCTCGACTATATCGACTTCGAGGGCGTGATCCCCGAAGGCGAATATGGCGGCGGTCCGATGATCGTCTGGGACAAGGGCGTCTGGGCGCCGATGGGCGATGTCGACGACGACCTGCGCAAGGGCGCCTTCAAGTTCCGCCTGGCAGGGGAGAAACTCAACGGCGGATGGATGCTGGCCCGTCTGAAGCGTCGCCCGGGAGAGGAGGACCAGCGCAACTGGCTCCTTTTCAAGGAGCGCGATTCGGCCGCCGACACATCGATCGATATCCTTGCCGCCCGGCCGGAAAGCGTCAAATCCGGCCGGCGGATCGAGGAACTGGTGGAGAAGCCGAAGGCCCCGCCAAAGCCGGTCAAGCTCAATCCCGGCGCGCTTGCCGGTGCGGTCAAGGCCGCACAACCCGAACGCATCGAACCTCAACTCGCAACACAGACGATTCTCCCCCCGGAAGCCGAAAAGGACTCGAAAAAGCCCGAGCGCTGGCTGCACGAGATCAAGTTCGACGGCTATCGCACCATGGCCCACGTGGCGGACGGAAAGGTGCGCCTCGTCACCCGCGGCGGGCTCGACTGGACGAAGCGCTACGGAGACCTGCCGGAGGCTTTCCGGCGGCTGCCGTGCCGCGATGTGATCATCGACGGCGAGATCGTCGTGCTGGACGAGACGGGGGTCAGCCGCTTCGCGCTGCTGCAGGATGCGCTTTCCACCGGCGCCGGCAACAGCCTCGTCTTCTACGCCTTCGACCTCCTGCATCTCAACGGCTGGAACCTTTTCGACGTCCCGCTCGAAAAGCGCAAGGCACTGTTGAAGCAATTGCTTGCAGGGCAGGTCTCAAGCCGCTCGGCGATCCAGTTCAGCGATCATGTGCTGGGTGAAGGGCGCGCGCTTTACGACCGGGCCTCCGAGATGGGCCTGGAAGGGATCGTCTCCAAACGCATCTCGGCACCCTACCGAAGCGGCCGGTCGAAGACCTGGACCAAGACGAAGGCTTTGAAGGCGGAGGATTTCGTGATCGTCGGCTACACCGTTTCGGAGGCGGCCGAGGGCATTGCGTCGCTTGCACTCGGAGAGTGGGCCGACGGCGAGCTGGAATATCGCGGCAAGGTTGGAACCGGCTTCGACGCGCAGATGCTCAAGGAGTTGCTCGCAAGGCTCGAACCCTTGCGCGCCGGCGCCGCAAAGCTCGAGGGAGCGCCGAGGGAGATCATCTGGGTGCGGCCCTTGCTCCGGGCGCATATCCACTACGGCAACCGGACGACCGATAACGTCCTGCGTCACGCCGTCTTCAAGGGGCTCCGCGACGTCGAGCTGTCGACGCCGGTTTCCATGTCGAGAAAGCGCCTGATCTCGGACGCGGACCTCGCCGGCATAACGATTACCAACCCGACCCGGCGGCTCTTCGGCAAATCCGGCCCGACCAAGCTCGACCTTGCCGTCTATTACGCGATGATCGGCGACTTCATGCTGCCGCATATTCTCGGCCGTCCCGTTTCGCTGGTACGCTGCCCGACCGGCCGGACGCAGGATTGCTTCTTCCAGCGCCACCCTTTTACCGGCATGCCGCCTTCGGTCGCGACGTTCCAGGCAACCAACTCGGAAGGCGAGGCGAAAACCTACCTGTCGGTCGAGGACGCGAGAGGATACCTGGCGCTGGCGCAGTTCGGCGTCGTCGAATTCCACAATTGGGGGACGACGCGCAAGCTGCTCGGCAAGCCGGATCGCGTCGTCTTCGATCTCGATCCCGGCGAGGGCATCGCCTGGCGCGAGGTGGTCGAGGCCGCGATCCACATCAAGGCCGAACTCGAGGCGCTCGCGCTGGTACCCTTCGTAAAGACATCTGGCGGCAGGGGAGTGCACGTCGTCGTACCGGTCGTGCCGAAGCTCGACTGGAAGAAATTCCATCAGGCGACGAGCGCGCTCGCGACCCGTCTCGCGGCCACCGCTCCCGCCACCTTCACCACCACCATGGGCAAGGACAACCGCATAAGGCGCATTTTCATCGACTTCCATCGCAACGCCCGCAGCCATACCTGGGCGGCCCCCTATTCGCTGCGCGCCCGCACCAATCTGCCAGCCTCCACCCCGCTCAGCTGGGCGGATCTGGAGACTATCGACGCTCCGGCGGATTTGAACTATTCTTCGCTGCCGGGCCTTCTGGCCACGTCCGGCGATCCCTGGGCCGATATCGACGACTCCGCGAGGGATCTGCCTATACTGTAGTCGTTGAGGCGCGGGATGCAGGCGGAAACCGCATGCACTTTCCTCATCCCGCTCTGGCAGATGTGATCGTAGTGCCGCGTAGGGAGAAAACCATGGCACCCAGGGCAAGTTGGAAGGGCTATATCAGACTGAGTCTCGTGAGCTGTCCGGTGAGGCTTTACCCCGCCACCAGCGCAAGCGAGCGCATTTCCTTCAATCAGCTTCACAAGGACACCCATAACCGGATCAACATGAAGCCCGTCGATCCGGAGCTCGGCCTCGTCGAGCGTTCGGACCTCGTGAAGGGCTACGAATACGAAGACAAGAAATACATCATCATCGAGGATTCGGATCTGGAAAGCGTCCGGATCGAATCCAATCACACGATGAACATCGAGGCTTTCGTCGACGCCGGTTCCGTTGACGTCATCTATCAGGACGCCCCTTATTACCTGGCGCCCGACGGGGCCATGGCCGAGGAAACCTTCGTCGTCCTGCGTGAAGCTCTGCGCCGAAGCGGGAAACTCGCGATCGCCCGTCTCGTGCTGTCCAGCCGCGAACGGGTGGTGACCATCGGTCCGCGCGAGACCGGAATGTTCGTCTGCACCTTGCGCAATCCCAACGAGGTGCGCGGCACGGCGGATTATTTCGGCAACATTCCGGTCGGCAAACCGGATCCCGAGATGCTGCAGCTTGCCGAAGCGCTCATCGAGCAGAAGACGACCACCTTCGATCCGAAGCAGTACGAGGACCGCTACGAGGTCGCGCTGATGCAGATGATCCGCGAGAAGCTCAAGGGTCACAAGCCGATCATTGCGCAGGCGCCCGAACGCGGCAACGTCGTCAATCTCATGGATGCCCTGAAGGCGAGCCTTTCCCAGGCCAAGCCGCCCGCTCGGAGCAAGCCCAAGGCGGAGCCCGCAGCAAAGGAGCCCGCTGCCAAAGCCGCGGCGGCGAAACGCGTAACTGCTAAACCCGCGGCCAAGAAGAAAGCCTGATGGCGCTTGCCGGTCGGACATTCGGTATCGTGGGCGCGCTCGCCGCCTTTCCGCGGCGGCTGGCGGCTCGCGAGGTCGAGCGCCAGGGCGGGCACCTCAGGCGCGGTGTCAACAGGCAGACGAAGTTCGTGGTCTTCGGGCGCGGGCTGCTCGCAAAGGCGTCCGAAGCAGAGATCGAGGCTCGCTTCGACAGCGAAAGCGGGCAGCGTCGGCGCGTGCTCAGCGAAAACGGCTTCCTCCGCCTGCTCGGACTGGCGAGCGCCCCGGAAACATCGGCGCTTACGCGGCAATCGCTCGTCGACCAGTCCGGGCTCTCCCCTCGCCACCTCGATCTTCTGTCGTTGTTCGACGCTTTCGAGCATGACGGCGAGCCCTATTCTTTCCGCGATCTGATCCTCGCCAGAAAATATGCGGGACTGATGGCCAGCGGCGCCGGCTGGGGCGCGATCGCGCGCTCGGTCCACCGCTCCGGAAACGTCGCCTCCCTCACCGCGCTCTCGCTGCACCACGAAGGCAAGGATACGATCTATGCGCGACGCGCCGAGGGCTTGAGCGAGCTCGACGGTCAATTGCTGCTCGACGTCGGCTCTCCCGACGAGGAGGCGCTCGAAGATCTCTTCGCTCAGGCCGAAGCGGCCGAAGAGGCGGGGGAATACGACCAGGCGGCCGCGTTCTACCAGCGCTATCTCGCCATCGACCGCACCGACGAGGTTGCAGCGTTCAACCGGGCCAACTGCCTCAGAGCCGCCGGGCGGGAGGCCGAAGCGGCGCATGACTATGCCCGCGCCATAAAGCTCGATCCTTGCTTCGTCGAAGCCTGGTTCAATCTTGCCGGGCTGATGGGCGAACGTGGGCGCACGGACACGGCCAGGCGGCATCTGAGGAGAGCGATCGAAATCGATGGCGATTACGCCGATGCCATCTTCAACCTGGCGAAGCTGGAGTTCGATGCCGGCAATCTCGCCGAAGCCCGCCGCTGGTGGATGCGTTACCTCGCGCTCGATCAGCATTCCGAATGGGCACGCGCCGCCGAGCGCGGCGTGCAGTTCGTGAACCTTCATCTCCTCTCCAGAACGGCTGGCTGACATGAGCGGAAAATTCCTGTTCGACGGGCCGGGCGATGCGCCCGTCACCATTCTCCTCGCGCATGGAGCCGGCGCGCCGATGGATTCGACTTCGATGACGGCGGCCGCCATGGCGCTTGCAGGGGTGGGTTTTCGCGTCGCCCGCTTCGAGTTCGGCTATATGGCAGCCCGGCGCACTGCCGACGGGCGCAAGCCCCCGCCCCGCGCGGAAACGCTCAATCCGGAGTATCGGGCGGCCATTGCCGAGCTCGGCGCCCAAGGCACCCTCGTGATCGGCGGCAAGTCCATGGGCGGTCGCGTCGCCAGCATGGTCGCCGACGACCTTCATGTCGAGGGCAAGATCGCCGGGCTCCTTTGCCTCGGCTATCCCTTCCATCCCCCCGGAAAACCGGACCAGTTGCGCACCCGACATCTTACCGATCTCAAGACGCCTGCACTGATCTGTCAGGGGACCCGCGACGAATTCGGCACCCGCGACGAGGTTTCGCGATACGCCTTGTCCGACAGGATCGAACTTCTCTGGCTGGAGGACGGCGACCACGACCTCAAGCCGCGCAAGACAGTCTCGGGCTTCTCGACCGCAGATCACCTGAAGACGCTGGCCGAGGCGGTTGCGCGATGGGCGGATCGCCTCGCGCCTTGAGCTCCTCATGAAGATCGCGACCTTCAACATCAACGGCGTGAACAAGCGGCTCGACATCCTCTTGACCTGGCTCGGTACGGCCGAGCCGGACGTGGTCTGCCTGCAGGAGCTCAAGGCGACTGACGGACAGTTTCCGAGAGCCGCGATCGAGGCGGCGGGTTACGGTGCCGTCTGGCGGGGCCAGGCCGCCTGGAACGGCGTTGCCATTCTCGCCCGCGATCGTGAGCCGGTGCTCACGCGAACCGGGTTGCCCGGCGATTCCTCGGATACGCAGAGCCGCTACATCGAAGCTGCGGTGAACGGCATCCTGATTGCGTCGCTCTATGCGCCCAACGGCAATCCGCAGCCCGGGCCGAAATTCGACTACAAGCTCGCCTGGCACCTGCGCTTCAACCAGCATGCCGCCGCGCTGCTCGAGACGGGTGTGCCGGTGGTGCTCGCCGGCGACTACAACATCGTTCCGGAACCGCGCGACATCTATCCGACCCGCTCCTACGACGACAACGCCCTCGTCCAGCCGGAAAGCCGCGCAGCCTTCCGGAGCCTTGTCGATCAGGGCTGGCTCGACGCACTGCGCAAGATCCACCCGAAAGAGCAGCTCTTCACTTTCTGGGACTACCGCCGCAACCGCTGGCAGCGCGACGCCGGCCTTCGCCTCGACCACATTCTCCTGAGCCGCAAGCTCCGGCGCCGCCTGACCGGCGCCGGCATCGACCGGGAGATCCGTGCGCTTGAAGGGTCGAGCGACCATGCGCCGGTATGGGTGTCGATGCGGGATTAGTTCCTGCACGTTTCGCTGGCAGGCGACCGGACGGCCAGCTTCCTCCACCGGCGTGCCTTGCGTTTCTTCCACCAGATGATGACGCCGGTGGCGGATAGCATGGCGACCAGCGCGCCCATCAAGGTCATGGAGACCTTGAACGGAAGACCCCACACGGCTGCCATGTGCAGGGCAGTCAGCCAAGTCGTGACGGTATCGCCGGCCGCTTGCCCGGTGGGCAGGTAGATTCCGAGAAATGCGCCGCTGTCGCCATGGAAAGCGAGACGCGTATTCCCGCCTTCACGGAACTCACCCGCGTCACAACTCGATGTCACGATGTCACGATGTAGGTGTAAACCGCGCCGAGGGTCGTACCCCGCCCAGTCTTCCCTTTCTACGGCAGATCCGCGTGCCTTGCGTGCTCGGCGACAAGTCGCCGCGCCACGGCGAGCGCCTCCTTGCGATCGATCAGCGGCTCGTAGCGCGGCTCGGCGAGCCTGGGAACATGTTCCCGGAAGCGAGTGGCCGCCTGCGTCGGCAGGGGCGCCTTCGTCACCGGATTATAGACTTCTTTTAGATTGAAAGAGACCGAAGACCAGGCCAGCACGAACAGCATGGCCCAAACCCAAAGCCCGCCTGCGCGGTGGAGATCGAAGCTGGACTTGTGCGGCCCGCCATAAATCCGCAGCCGCCACGCCTTGCCCCATTGCCGCCGGAAGTTCTTGGCCCGCGGTGTCATGTTTAATGACTGAAATTGCTCGCCTTAGCGTCCGAACGACTAGTCAAGGCGTGCGGGACTCCCCAAATCTGCATTCGCACTTTCTTGGCAAGACGTTGCTATTTTACCACAAACCAGGCGATCAACCACTAGCGGAAGCTCTCGCCGCAACAGCCTTCGCTGGATTCAGCTGCAGGAAATGTTCGCCTCAAAGGCAGCTGGTGATGCCACCGTCGACATAGAGTATGTGACCGGTGACGAAGCTCGATGCGGCCGATGCCAGGAACACGGCGGCCCCTGCCAGCTCGCCGGTATCGCCCCAGCGGCCAAGCGGCGTTCTCTGCTCGAGCCATGTCGAGAACTTCTCGTCCGAAACCAGCGCACTGTTCAGTTCCGTCTTGAAGTAGCCTGGCGCAAGCCCGTTGACGCGGATGCCGTATCGGCCCCAGTCGAGCGCCATGCCTTTGGTCAGCATTTTGAGCCCGCCTTTAGACGCGGCGTAGGGCGCAATCGAGGGACGTGCGAGTTCGCTCTGGACCGAACAGATATTGATTATCGTCCCCTCGCGGCGTTCGATCATCCCCTGAACGACCGCCTGGCCGACAAGGAAAGCACTCGTCAAATTGGTTTCGATGACGCGCCTGAAGGCGTCTTCCGGGAATTCGTGAAGCGGCGTGCGGTGCTGTATTCCCGCATTGTTGACCAGAATGTCGATACGGCCTCGCTCGGTGAGAATATCGGCCACCGCTCGGCCGATCTCGGCCGACTTGGTGACGTCGAAGGCCGAGGTTCCAACGGTGAAGCCGTGCTCTTCGAGTTCCGCACGCGCACCGGCAAGGCGCGCCTCGTCGCGACCGTTGAGGATAACTGACGCCCCCGCCTCGCAAAGAGCGTGCGCCATGGTGAGGCCGAGCCCGCCGCTCGATCCGGTAATCAGGGCGACCCGGCCGCTCAGATCGAAAAGCGCGGGAAGACCGCTTGTCCGCGGCGCGGGGTTTGAGGCGCCATCCATCATGTCTCGGGCTCCTTGGACGGGCGTGCCACTCGGCACGGCGGGCATGGCGGAGCTTTGGCTTCGCCACCCACCCGGAACATAAGAGAAAACAGGGCTGTGGTACAGTTCCTGACCGGCGGTCGAGGTGGGATCAGCGTCCCATCCAGCCGCCGTCCACGGTGAGGATCGTGCCCGAGACGTAATCGGATGCCGCCGAGGCCAGAAAGACCGCCGGGCCGGCAAAGTCCTCGGGGCCGGCCCCAGCGGCCCGCGGGATGCGCGCGAGAATGGATTCGGCGCGGCTCGGATCGTTGCGCGAGGCCTCGGTATTGTCGGTGGCGATGTAGCCCGGGGACAATGGCATTGACCTGAATGTTCCGGGCTGCCCATTCGTGGCGAAAGCCTTGGCGAGCTGGCCGACCCCGCCCTTCGAGGCCGCGTAGTCCGGCACGGTGATGTTCCCTGGAAGGTCAGGAGCGAGGCGGTGAAGATCACCTTCCCGCCCTTCCCGCGGGCGATCATGCCGCGGCCCACTGCCTGGGTCAGCAGAACTGCGCCGTAAGATTGGTTTCGATCACCTCGTCCCACCAGGCCCGCATGGGTGCCGACGGCGACCCGATGGCGGCGCTCGATGCGCGCATGCGCGTGCGGGTGATAGAGGGCTTGCGCGTGGCCGACATGTCGGCCGTCCCCGACATCAATGCCGGCAACACCAATGCTCCCGCCACGATGCTGGGCAACCGCTGCGCCGGTTTCATTCTGGGAACGGCGTAAGAACGCAGCGCCTCGTCACGCCTCTGAGCCGTTTTCAGGAGCGTCTCGAGCATTACGACAGGGTCGGCCAATGAGGGCGTTCATGTTCCCGGTGGATGCAATCGCGTGTCCAGCGCAAATGACTCTTGGAATTTGAGGGCATAGGCGGCCGGCGCGGCGCCCCCGAGAAAGACCAGGTTCCAGCTATGCGGCGAGACCGCGCTCGGGATTGCGACGAACCGATGGCGTCGAAGCAGATCATCCCCATAGGCTTGCTGTCCCGCGCCGGGAATGCCCGGCCGTGCCCAGTTGGGATTAGGCACGCTTTTCGGATCGACGACATAGACATCGCCGGCGTCCGCGATGGCTGCGGCCGTCATTGTATGCGCCACCATGTCCAGCGCCCGAAAACCCTTATGAACCGCGACCTCAAGGATCGCCGTCGCAGGGTCGAGTGAGCAGTAGACCGCACGACCCCCTTACTGTTCCAGCGGCCGCCCACTCGGTAGGCGCCTTCTCCGCTATCCCATGTCGGTGCGTGGACGGCTTGGTCGAGCCGCCAAGCCACCAACTCGGTCCCGCCGAGCGCAACCGGCAGAAGGGTCATGCATAGATGCCGTATTCGAGGCGGTCGAGATGATCCTCGACCAGCTCGACGCCGGGCGGCGTCCCGAGCAGATCAATCGGGCGGCGTTGGTCTAGTCCGACCGCCGGACGCTCCAGCCATTGTTCGGCTTCCGCCTGCGATCCAAAAATATCCGTCGCCTTTGCGAGTATTTCCGCAAACTTCCACGCGCGACCACTCTGCTCCTGGCTAAGCGGCTTGTTGGGTGTCTCCTTGCGCCGCTGCCACGTGCGCAAACTCATACCTACTGCCTTTTCGAGCGACTCGGTCTTGCCGATGAAGACGAGATTCCCGACAAGGTGATCCAGTGCCGATGCCGGCAGACCACGCAAGAGAAGCTCGTGCGCGTCGAGCGCATTGGTCAGGTGATGCGCCAGAACACGCGAACCGCCGAGTAAGGTCTCGATTTTTTGCAGCTCACCACCGCCTGCCGCTGGTGTCGGTGCTTTTGCCGCGAGAGCCATAATTTTTCTCCTACGTCATCTGTCGCTCAAAATATGCACACCTGTCGCGACCGGTTTCAAGGGTTTCGGAGGACAGGCGGCTTTTTTGCCTATCTGCGAGCCTCAGTCCCTGTGTCTGTCGTCGCCGAGGAAGGTCCTGGCGATTTCGGAAACGAGCTCCGGGAGGACCCTGAACGCGTAGGGTTCATGGACGCGCTCGAACTTCTGGTGGAACTCCCGTCCCCAAGGTCCGAGATTGACGGTCGGAAAACGCAGCGCGTTTTCGGATGGCCGATCGACCAGACGTGAGATCGGGGTGTTGTCCGAAACGACCTGGCTGCCGCTGGCGGCAAGCCCGAGGAAACTCATGTCGGAGATTCCGTAAAAATGCGGCTTCCAGATGAGGCTTCGCGCGGGATCGTTGCCAAGACCGGCACGCGCCTTCTCGATCGCCTGATGAAGGGAGCGGTCGTTTCCTTCCGCCAGGCGCAGATGGCTGGGCGGATAATGCAATCCCGAGAAGCCGATGACGATGGCGGGGCCGGAAAGGCGCGCGATACCGACGAGCCACTCAGTAAGTTGCCGCGTAGCGACGAGCGGGTTGTCGCTCTGGGCGAATTCCCTTTCCTTCTCGGCATAGAATGCGTCGAAGCCGTGCCCGAAAACGCGTGCAGCCGCCGCCCGCAATTCCTGGAACGACAGAAGGCGCGGCTTGGCTGGTAGGCCGCCCGCACTTCTGCCGACGAGCTTGCCGTATTCCGCCGACTGTGCCGCAAACGTCTCGATGGCCTCGTTCGCGCCGGTCAGCACCTCCTCTCGGAAGCGCTCAAAGAGTGCGTCCGCCGTCATCGAATGGTAGAGCCAGTTGAAAGCTATCCAGAAGCGCTCCGGCGTCGTCACTTCGTAACCGTCGCGCAGATCCTTCGCCTCGAGGCAGATCGGCGGCGGCGAGATGTCGTTGTCGTCGCGATCCGCCAGGGAAGCATTCCCTTCCAGGCGTGCCAGGATCCCGGCCGCCATGGCCTGTGCGCTCACCCCTTCGAAGGGGTAGCTCGCATGAGAGCTGCAGCCGATCACCAGGGCAAAGGGTAGGAGCTTGCCGATCGTGCCGGCGTAAACGGCCCGCCCTTCGCTGCCGTCGCCCTGATCCGAGGTCACGTCGAGGTTGATGCCCCCGGCTATTTCGATGTCGAAATCCCTGACCAAGCCGGGCAACGCGTCCCGGAGCGATCGCATTCCCCGGCTTTCCCGTTCCTCGTCGGGGGTGGCGACCAGCATGAGATTGCCCTGTCGGTCCGTGTCGGCCGCGAATTGTTCGAGACAGGCTATGGCCACGGCGAGTCCGCTCTTCATGTCGAGCAGGCCGCGGCCGGGGAGGAAGTCGCCACTCGCCAGGTCCTGCAGGGCCCGCTCTTCCTGTTCGGATCGGCCGGTTCGCGCCGACAGGCTTTCGATGAGTGCATCCTTGAGCGCCAGGCTGTCGCATGCCAGCGCCTTGAGCTCGTGATAGTTGTCGGTCGACACGGTGTCGAAGTGGCCGGCCATGACCAGTGTTCGCTTGCCCGTGCCGCGAACGAGCGCAACGACATTGCGGGTCAGCGGTTCGCCGTGACTTGCAAGGAGGCCCAGGTCCTGCGGATGCTCCCGAAAATAGGGGAGTTCGCCGAGAAGCCCATGGAGGCGATCCGCGAAGGATGCTTCGCCCGGCGTGCCGGTTTCACTGGGCCAGGACGTCATGCGCAGAGCGAATTGCCGGACGCGCTCGCTGTCGATCCGGCTTCCAGCGCGAGAGACAGTCTCTTCTTGTGCATTCGTCATCGCAATTCTCCGTCTTCAGTTCGACAGGTGCTTTCGAAGGAACCCACGCGTTCGTCTTCACCAACGGTGTGTGGGCCATGATTGCGTCGGAACTGAACGAGCTGATCTCGACGATACGGGTAACTGACGGTGTCTCGAAAAGCGAGACGTTTATGATGCGGGGACGCGCTTGATCGGAAGGGTGTGGTCACCCGACGGCTTGGCCGCCACGCCGGCGCGGCCTTTTTCAGCACGCGCTTTTGCATATCGCGAGAGGCCGATCTTGATGCCGACCAGCACGGGGGCGGCGATGACGAAGAGGAGGCCGATCGCGTTGAATGCGGTGTCGAAGGCGATCACGGTGGACTGACCTGCCACGGCCCGGCCGAGAAGACTGGCCGCCCCGCGGCTCGCGGCAGCCGCGTCCATCCCTTTTGCCGTTAGCAGGGCAGCGGTGGTCGTCAGCCGATCGGCGACGGCGGGAGCTCCTGCGGTGACGTTGGCGCCGAGGACCGCGAGATTGTGGGAGACGTTGTGCTCGATCAGGGTCTGGAGTGCGCTGACCCCTATGAGACCGCCGAGCTGGCGGCCGGTATTGAAGAGACCGATACCGGAGGCGAGATTTCGGCTGTTGAGATTGCTGAAGGCGATCAGGGTGATCGACAGGAACAGGAAGCCAAGGCCGGCGCCGCGCAAAAGGATCGCTGCCATCATGTCGCCCGCACCGCTTTCGCTGGTCGACCCGGACAGCATCCACATCGCCGCCATGATCATCAGGATGCCGAAGGGCACGGTGGCGACCGGAGGAACACGGCGGAGCTGCATGAGAAAGGCGGCGATGAGGAGCGCGCCGATGAAAAGTGCCCCGCTCGGCAGCAGGAGCTGCCCGGCGTCTGTCGGCGTGAAGGCAAGGACGGACACGGCAAAGGACGGGATCAGGAACGCGCTCCCGAACAATGCGGCGCCGGCGACGAAACTGACGATGAAGGCGAAGCAGAAATCCTCCGTTTCGAACAGGGTGAAGTCGAACAGGCCCTGTCCTTTGGCGAGCACCTGCTGACCGAGAAAGGCCAGAAGCGTGGCTGTACCGATCACTGCCAGCCACAGGATTCGCGGCTCCTCGAACCAGTCCCACCGGCTGCCCTGGCTGAAGACGTAGGTGAAGCAGAAAAGCGCAATGGAAATCAGGGAGAAGCCGATCCAGTCAAACGGCCGCCGCGCGGCTCGTGCGGGCATCGGGGCATCCGCGATCAGCAGAAGCCCGGCAGCCACCAGCGCCAGCGGAACGATGCTGAAGAAGATCCATGTCCAGGACTGGCTATCGAGCAACCAGCCCTGAAGCGCCGGGGCAATCGTCGCGGGAGCGACGACGGACCCCATCGCGAACAGGGCCTGGAGGATCGGCTGACGGGACCGCGGAAAGGCGAGAAAGATGATCGCCTGGCCGCCGACGAGCAGGGTGCCGCCGCAAAAGCCCTGAATCATTCGAAGAGCGACGAGGAGGTCCAGCCGGGCCGTTATGGCGGCAATGCCGCATGCCATGCCCATGGTCAGGGTCGAGCCGACGATCAGGCTGCGCGGATCGAAGCGGCTCATCAGCCAGGAGGCGGCCATGAACCCGATAAGCTTGAAAGCGGTGTAGCCGACATCCAACCAGGCGAACTCGTCGGGCGTCGCATATGTGTCGCCGATGATATCGCCGCGCCCGAGCGAGAGCACGGTGCTGGCGATCGCCTCGGTCAGCGTCGCAAGCACTATGCCGGCGACGAGAAGGCCCCCTGCCATGGATATGTCGCGGCCCGGCGTGACGGTGGGGATAGTCATGAACCGCTCTCCAGATCGATCTCGACACGCGCTGACAGGCCCGGCAGGAGGCGGCCCGACAGCGGATTGCCGGCGAACCGGATCTTCACCGGAACGCGCTGGACGACGCGGACGAAGTTGCCCGTGGCGTTGTCTGCGGGCAGCAGGCTGAAGGCAGAGCCGCTGCCGGGTGAAAAACTGTCCACCACGCCTTCAAGCGCTCCCCTCGGGTAACCATCGATGGTGATGCTGGCGCGCTGACCGGGCCGGATATGTTCGAGCTGGGTTTCCTTGAAATTCGCGACGATCCATACATTGTCGAGCGGAACGATATCGAGCAGGGAAGCGCCCGGCGCAACGAGCCGGCCGACGCGCACCTGCCGGTTGCCGATGACGCCGCCGACGGGGGCGCGCACCACGGTGCTCTCCAGATCAATCCCGGCGAGGTCGCGCGCGGCCTCCGCCTGTGCCACCGCAGCGACGGCGGCTTCGCGCTGCGCGGCAAGCACGGCGATGCGCTGCTGCTGCGCCTCCACCGTTGCGGAAGCCGCCAACACGTTCGCCTCGGCCCTCGATTTCGCCGCGTCGCTTTCGTCGACATGGGCCTGGCTGATCGTGTTGCTGCGGATAAGCTCGCGGCGGCGGTCAGAGGCCTTGGCCGCCAGGTTCAACTCGGCCACGACCGAACGTCGCTGCGCTTCGGCCTGGCGGATCAGGGCATGCTGAAGCGCCATCTCCGCATCGACGTTGGTCAGCCGTGCCTCTGCCGCTTCGACATTGGCCACCGCTTGCGCAAGCTTTGCGCGGTAGTCCCGATCGTCGATCCGGAAGAGCACGTCGCCCGCCCGTACCGCTTGGTTGTCCTCGACTTCGATAGCCGTGACGTAGCCTGCGACCTTTGGGGCAAGCGAGGTAACATCCCCGCGGACATAGGCGTTGTCGGTCGACGCCGCACCGCTCTCGCGGGCCCAGGTCCACCCGGCAACGACGACGACGACCGCCCCCAGGCACAGCGCCAGGCCGATCATCTTTTTCCTGTTGGGTCGCGCCACGGCGACACCGTTCCCGGACCTTGCGCCGGTGATGATGGCGACCTTCTCCTCCAGCGATTCCATCTTCTCAATTCCTGTTGGGCGTCGATTGCCGCAGCCCTGCCGCAGGGATCTGCGCCAGGGCTGCCGCGCTGATGAGCGTCTAGCCGTCACTCCCCGACCGGCGTGGTCAGTTCCGTTTCGTCAGTGTCCAGAACGAACACCGCCAGCAGCCGTGCAGGTTCCGTGTCGCTGGCGTTCGCACTTACTTCATGTTGCGAGCCTGGATCTTCGTAGAAGTTTTCGCCGACCTGATAGACCTTTTCCGGGGAGCCGTTGACGCTGCTGCGGATCGCGCCTTCGAGCACCGTCGCATAGATGAAGGCAGACTTCGGATGCGTGTGGGCGGGCGAACCGCCGCCGGGTCCGTATTCGACAAGGACGCCCCTCATGCTTTTGCCGGGCACGTTCGGAAGGGCGTGGTCGAATACGACGGTCACCTTGCCGGCAGGCCGGTCGCCGGCCGAGGCTGCAGTGAACGAGAGTGCTGCAAGAGCAACGGCCGAGAGGAATCGCGTGAACATTTCAGTTCTCCTTTGAGAGTGCTTTGGTGTGGCGCGGCCCGGTGCCGGGTCGCCTTTTCGATTGTTCGCGGGAGCCTCAGCCCGCGGCTTGCCGGCCGAGCCAGTCCTCGAAGCGGATCGCGCCGAGGCGCGGGTTCTTGCCGGGGGTCAGCGATTGATCGTCAAGCACGGCGCCGAAGTAGCGCGCGTGGACATCGGGCAGGACCTTGCGCGGGTCCTCAGTCGACCGCAGGAAGCGCCTGACCAGTTCATCGAGCGGTATCGCCTCGGGACCGGCGACCTCGAGCGTGCCGTTGACCGGCGGTGCGACCGCGACCTCGGCGAGCGCCGCCGCCACGTCGTCGGAGGCGATCGGCTGGATCAGCGCCGGCGACAGGCGGATCTCGTCGCCGACGGCCGCCGCCTGGGCAATGCCGCCGACGAACTCGAAGAATTGCGTGGCACGCAGGATGGTGTAGGGAATGCCGGATGCCTTGATGAGGTTTTCCTGCGCGACCTTCGCACGGAAATACCCGTTGCCGGGAAGACGTTCGCTGCCGACGATCGACAGGGCCACGTGGTGGCGGACGCCGGCGGCGGCTTCAGCAGCCAGCAGGTTGCGGCCCGACGTCTCGAAGAAATCGAGAACGGCCTTGTCCTCCCACACCGGCGCGTTCGCCACGTCGACGACGACATCCGCGCCGTCCAGCGCCCCCGCGAGGCCCTCGCGGGTGATGGTGTTCACGCCCGTATTGGGGGCGGCTGCGAGCACATCGTGGCCGCGCTCGCGAAGGTTCTGCACAAGTTTCGATCCGATGAGGCCGGTGCCTCCGATAACGACGATCTTCATCGCTTGTCTCCGCTTCTCTCGACTGCAACCATTGCCGTCGGTCTGAACGGAGAGTGCCTGCGCGCGTCAGGGAAGTCCCTGTGGCGGGCTTGAATTGCCCTTCAAGGAAGCTTGGAATTCCGTCCAAAGGAGCGGTTGTTCGACCGGCATGCCTTGCTGCCGGCGGTGCAGCCAGTTACGCGATGCCGTGCTATCAGATATTATTCGCCAGTTGCCCGGATAGCGAGCGCGGCCGGCCAGGGGATGCCGAAGTGCGATTCATGTTTGGAGACTACGTGCTCGACCAGGAGCGCCGGGAACTCACCCGGCGCGGACAGGTCGTGTCCGTCGGACCGCAGGTCTTCGACCTCCTGCTGCATCTGGTCGGCACCCGCGACCGTGTCGTCAGCAAGGACGAGTTGCTCCAGGCGGTGTGGGGCGGCCGCATCGTCTCGGAATCGACGATCACCAGCCACATCAATGCGGTTCGCAAAGCCATCGGCGACACCGGCGGGGAGCAGCGCCTGATCCGGACGGTCGCCCGCAAGGGCTTCCGCTTCGTCGGCGACATCAGGATCGGCGGGATCGGAGAAGTCCGACAGCCCGTCGGGCCAGGCGCCGCGTTACAGGCCTCCGGCGGATCGGGAGAAACAGCCTCCGCGCTCGTCCTTCCGGACAAACCCTCCATCACCGTCCTGCCTTTTCAGAATCTCAGCGGTGATCCGGAGCAGGAATATTTCGCAGACGGCATCGTGGAGGACATCATCACGGCCCTCTCGCGCATCCGCTGGCTGTTCGTCATCGCCCGCAATTCGAGTTTTAGGTATAAAGGCCGGGCGGTGGAGGTGAAGGACGTCGGTAGGGAGCTTGGCGTGCGCTATGTGCTGGAAGGCAGCGTGCGCAAATCCGGAAACAGGGTGCGCATAACCGGGCAGCTCATCGACGCGACGACGGGGACGCATCTCTGGGCGGAGCGCTTCGAGGGCACCCTGGACGACATTTTCGAGCTGCAGGACCGGATGGCGGAAAGCGTCGTCGGCGCTATCGCACCTCAGGTCGAGCGGGCGGAAATGGAGCGCGCCAAGCGCAAGCCGACGGAAAGCCTCGACGCCCACGACTATTATCTGCGTGGAATGGCAAAACTGCACAGCGGAACCCATGAAGCAATCGAGGCGGCACTGCCCTTGTTCTATCGGGCGATCGAGCTCGATCAGGAATTTGCGTCTGCCTATGCCGGGGCCGCCTGGTGTTACTTCTGGCGCAAGTTGAATGGCTGGATGGTCGATCGGGCCGAGGAGATAGCCGAGGGCGCGCGCCTGGCGCGGCGGGCAGTGGAACTTGGCCGGGACGATGCGGTAGCGCTGACAAGAAGCGGTCACGCGCTCGGACATCTCGTCGGCGACCTGGACGGCGGCATTGCGCTCATCGACCGGGCACGGCTGCTCAACCCCAACTTCGCCCCCGCCTGGTTCCTCGGCGGCTTCCTGCGCGTTTTCCGCGGTGAACCGGAGAGTGCGATCGAGCATATCGAGCACGCCGCACGTCTGAGCCCCCTGGACCAGGAAATGTTCCGGATGCAGGCCGGAACGGCACTCGCGCATTTCTTCGCCGGTCGCTTCGACTCCGCCCTGGTCTGGGCGGAAAAGGCGCTGGGAAACCTGCCCAGCCTGCTCGTCGCGGTCGCCCTGGTGGCGGCGAGCCACGCGCTTGCCGGGCGGACGGAGGAAGCGCGAAAGACGATGCAGCGCCTGCGGGCGCTCGACCCGTCATTGCGCGTGTCCACCCTTCGGGACTGGCTGCCGATTCATCGCCCGGAAGACCTCGCCCGATTTGCGGACGGACTGCGGCTGGCCGGATTGCCCGAGTGATCGGATGCGGGGGAAAGCCGCTAGACACACCGTTTCTGGAAATGCTTACATCTACCCTTCGTATGTGCCGACGATCTCCGCCTCGCCGATGAGATGCTTGCAGGCCCTCTCCCAGGCTTCTGCCGCGCCCACGTCGTCGGGGATCGAAAGGTTGGCCGCGTCGAGGGCGGCAAGCCTGAACCGGTAACGGTGCACGCCTGTTCCGGAAGGCGGCTGCGGCCCGTCGTAACGGGCGTTTCCGAAATCGTTTCTGATGAACTTGATCCCACGTTCGGGTCCGGTATCGACCGCTTGCGGAAGCTCGGTCCAGCTGCCGGGAATGTTGATGATCGAGCAGTGGCGGAACAAACCGCTCACCGCATCGGGATCCTCGACGATCAACGCGAAGCTCTGCGTTGCCTCGGGCGTCCCCGTCCATTTCAGCGGCGGGAACAGGTTCTCGCCGAAGCGGGTATATTTCTGCGGTATCGGCTGGCCATCGGCGAATACGGGACTGATCAGACTGAAGGTCATCAGTTGCCTCCTTCCATGTACGAGCAAATGCCGCAGCGATCTTTGCATGTCCCACGGGACGCACAGGCGCGGCTGCTACGAAAGCGAGAGCGCGGGGGCATTGCCCCATCGGCGCGTCCTCGCGCGAATAGGAGAACCAAGAGCCGCGACTTGTGTTCCCGAAGGCGGCAGGCGCCGCGAATCCCAGCCGCACGAACAGCGCGCGATAGGCAGATAAAATTTCATCGGATGGCGGGAACTTTGTTGCTCATGATTGTGTTGATGGAGGGCACATCGGCGGCGAGTGGGCCGGTCGCATTCAACACGTTTCCCGGAACATGAACGATGCAGATACTGTCTGTCACGGCCGAAATTTTTCCGCTCGTCAAGACCGGGGGCCTGGCAGATGTAGCGGGATCGCTCCCCAAGGCACTCAGGGCCCACGGCATCCACACGCGCAGCTTCGTTCCGGGTTACCCCGGCGTCATGCGCGCGCTCAGCGACGCGACCCCGGTCGCCGAGTTTGAAAGCCTGTTCGGCGAACGCGCCACTCTCATCGCGGCGCGGGCTCACGGGCTGGATCTCTTCGTGCTCGATGCGCCGGCCTTCTATGACAGGCAAGGGGCCCTCTACGTAGACAGGCATGGCCGGGATTATGCGGACAACTGGAAACGCTTCGCCGCCTTCTCGCTGGTCGCATCGCAAATCGCGCGCGGGCTCGTTCCCAACTGGCGGCCGCACATCATTCACGCACATGACTGGCACGCGGCGATGAGCCTCCTCTATCTGAAGTACGCCGGCGACGACACCATTCCTCGCGTCCTAACCGTGCACAACCTTGCGTTCCAGGGGCAATTCCCGGCCCACTACTTCCCCGAGCTCGGCCTCCCGGCGGAAGCATATTCGATCGACGGCGTCGAATATTACGGCGATATCGGGTTCCTCAAGGGCGGCCTGCAGGCAGCCGATGCGATCACGGTCGTCAGCCCCACCTATGCGCGGGAAATCATGTCCCCGGCCTTCGGCATGGGGCTGGAAGGCGTGATGAACGAACGGCATGCGGATGTCGTGGGCATCGTCAACGGCATAGACCTGGAAGTATGGGATCCATCCTCAGATCCCTGCATCGAGCATCACTATTCGGCGCGCGTGCCGCTGCGCCGCCTGCCCAACCGGCAGGTGCTGCTCCGGCATTTCGGCCTGCCGGACACCTGCGGACCGATCTTCGCCAGCGTCAACCGGTTGACATGGCAGAAGGGCATGGACCTTCTCGCTGCGACCGCCGGCGAGATTGTCAAGAATGGCGGCACCCTGATCATCCATGGGCAAGGCGAGGAGAAGCTGGAAGCCGCATTCATGGATCTCATGCGACATTTCCCGCAAAACATCAGTGTAAGCATCGGTTATGACGAGCACCTCGCCCACAGGATTCATGCCGGCGCGGATGCAATGCTCGTTCCGTCCCGGTTCGAGCCCTGCGGCCTCACGCAGCTTTACGCGCTGCGCTACGGCTGCGTACCGGTCGTCGCCCGCACGGGCGGCCTGTCGGAGACCATCATCGATGCCAACGATGCCGCGCTCCATGCCCATGTCGCGACGGGCATACAGTTTGCGCCCATCGACGAGGACGGACTACGCCATGCACTGCGCCGCACCTTCCGGCTCTACCGGCTGCGACGCGTCTGGGAGGGACTTCGCCGCCAGGGCATGAAAACCGACTGCTCGTGGCATCGCAGTGCGGCCCGCTATGCGGACCTTTACAGCGAACTCCTCAATCCCGACATGCGCCTGGTCGGCAGCGCTTGACCTGGAAACTCCAGGAAAAGTGCGCAGCGGTTTTCCGTCCGGAATTTCGAAAGCAAAAGGGCTGGGCATTCAGGGGAAAGCGGAAATGCTCCAGCATGCGCCGGCGCCGTCCCTCGCCTTTCCCGGAATTCCGCAATTTCGCAAATTGCTATCATTCGCAAAGGTGATGAATTGATAAGCAGTGCGGCATGGATTGCGCCGCCCGAATATGCGAATGGCTGCGCAGGTTGCCGCGCCGGATTCTCTGAAATCCGTGCCTCGCGACCGGAAACGTTCCGCGGGACCGCGGACCCGCTCTGAAGGAATTCGCATCCATGGCCGTCGACAGCGTCCCCGGCAACCTTTCCCGTGAAAACGGCGCCGCCCGCGCCGGCGTGGTCGTTATGCTCCTCGGCATGTTGATGTTCTCGGTGAACGACGTCATGGGGAAGTGGCTCGTCGCCACCTACTCGGTCGGCCAGGTGGTGCTTATCCGCAGCATCGCCGCTGCCCTTCTGCTCGCGCCCTTCCTGTGGGTAAGCGGCCCGAAAAAACTCTTCACTCTCGAGCGGCCCGGCCTTCAGCTTGCCCGCGTCGTCGCCTCGACCGCGGAGGTGGTCGCGTTCTATTTCGCCGTCGTCTACCTGCCGCTGGCTGACGTCATGACCTATTGGCTGGCGGCGCCGATCTATGTCGCGGCCGTTTCGCCGCTGGTGCTGAAGGAACCTGTCGGCTGGCGGCGCTGGACGGCGATCGGCATCGGCTTCGTCGGCGTCGTCGTCGCGCTCGAGCCGTCGTCACAGGCCTTCACGCTGCCGGCCGTCATCTCGATTCTCGGCAGCATGACCTTCGCCTTCATGATGATTTCCGGGCGTTCGCTGCGCGGCACTCCGGATACGACGCTCGCCTTCTGGCAGATTGTCGGCGCCGCGGTCGCCGGCCTCGTCTGGGCACCCTTCGACTGGACACCCCTCAAACCACTCGACACGGCGCTCATCTGCCTGCTCGGCGCCGTAGCAATGATCGCCCATGTCCTCGTCAACCGGGCGCTGAAGCTCGCCGATGCCGCGACGGTGGCCCCGTTGCAGTATACGCTACTCTTCTGGGCAATCTTCTTCGGCTGGCTGATCTTCGGCGATACGCCGCGGCTGTCGATGGTGATCGGCGCCGCCCTCATCGTCGCCTCCGGTCTCTTCATCTTCTTCCGCGAACAGCAACTGAAAAGGCAGGGGCGGCTAAAGGGCTAATCCCGGGCACGACTTCCACACTTCATCAACGCTAAGAATATCGATTATCGCGCCTATCGATTTCGCTTATGTAACGTCTGCCCCTACAGTTCCCTGGAAGCGCCGAACAAAGGCGCAACCGAGGGGAAAGAACATGCGAAAGCTCATTCTGGCGCTGGCACTCGCCGGCACTGCACTGTCTTCTTCCGCCGTTGCTGCGGAGAAGCTGAAGATCGGAACCGAGGGTGCCTATCCGCCCTTCAACTTCGTCGATTCCAGCGGCAAGATCGGCGGTTTCGACGTGGAAATCGGTCTCGCGCTCTGCGAGCGCATGAAGGTCGAGTGCGAAGTCGTCGCCCAGGATTGGGACGGCATCATTCCGGGCCTGCTAGCCAAGAAGTACGACATGATTATCGCCTCGATGTTCATTACCGAGGAGCGCAAGAAGCAGGTGGCTTTCACCAATCCCTATTACCTGGCCGCGATGACGCATGCGGCACCGAAGGGTGCCGGCATCAGCGCCTTCAGCAACGAGGCGCTCCAGGGCAAGGTGATCGGCGCCCAATCCGGCACGACCCAGGCCGACTATATCGCCGCCGTCTACCCGGATGCCGAGATCAAGCTCTATCCCACCCAGGACGAAGCCAATCTCGACATGGTCAACGGTAGGCTCGACCTGCAGGTCGGCGACATGCTGCCGCTGCTCGATTGGGTTACCAAGAATGACGACGGCAAGGGTTGCTGCGAGCTCGTCGGCGAGCCGATCACCGACAAAAAATTCGTCGGCGACGGCGTCGGTATTGCTGTCCGGCAGGAGGACAACGAAATGCGCGAGAAGCTGAACAAGGCGCTTGATGAGATCCGCGCCGACGGGACCTACAAGAAGATCAACGACAAGTATTTCACCATTGACGTCTATACGATGAAGTGACGGCGCATGCCTCTCATCCGGCCTGCCGGCAGGCCGGATGAGAGGCAAAATCTATTTTTTTCCCGAGAAGGCAAAGACGTCGACCGGCTCATCAAGCCCCCGCAAGGCATAGGAACCCAGATTTTCCATCTGCCCTGCACAGCCTGCCTTTTCGACGAAGGCTCTTGAGAGCAGAACCGGACGCTTCAGCTCCTTCGTAAGGGTTTCGAGACGCGAGGCGATGTTGACCGCCGGTCCGATCACCGTGAAGTCCAGACGCCGGCGCGAACCGATATTGCCATACATCACATCGCCGACATGGACGCCGATGCCGTAGCCGAGCGGATCGTGGCCCTTGCGCAGGTTCTCCTCATTGAGAACGGCAAGAGCGGCCTGCGCCTCGCCGATGGCTCCGAGAAGCTGACTGCAGGCACAGGGATTGCTGAGCGGAAAGATCGCCAGCAGCCCGTCGCCCATGAATTTCAGGATCTCCCCGCCGTGCCGCTCGATCGGTTCCGACATGGCGTCGAAATAGCCGTTGAGGAGTTCGATGACGTCGTCCCTGGGCCATAGGTCGGACAGCTTCGTGAAGTCGCGCAGATCGCAGATGAGGATCGCCGCGCCTACCGTCACGCCGCTGCCGCGTGTGGTCGCTCCGGCCAGGATCTGCTCGCTCGCATGCGGCCCGACATAGGTCTCGAGAAGCGTGCGGGCGAAGCGGTTCTTCAGCCGGATTTCACTGACAAGCGCCAGGGCCGGCAGAATATCCTTCAGGAAGGCGAGATCATCGGAGCTGAATCCGCCCGGCCTGTCGCTCGCAAAGGTGACCGCGTGCCGCTTGCCGAGCGTATGGAGCAGGGGCCAGATGATGTACTCGGTCAGTCCCTCCGCGCGCAGTTCATCATAGAGCGGGTAATCCGGACCCGCCGATGTCGGGTCGTCAAGGCGTCTGCGCACTTCCTCCGCCCCCTCGTTGAAATCGCGCAAGGGGCTGCTCAGATATTGCGTGGTGTCCTCGACGCCGTAGGCATAGGTATCAAGCTCCGCCTCCGCCAGACCCTTTCGCCATAGAATCCGTGCACCGATCCACTGCGGGTGGTGAATTCTGAAATGCAGGGTGGCGCGGGCGACGGGCACGCCGGCCTCCACCAGCTTGTCGCACATCTCCACGAAGATGTTGTCGATAAAGCGTTCGCCGCGCGTCTCGATGACGAGCCAGTCGATGATCCGGCGCCGCCGCGCCGGCCATGTCCCCTCGCTTTCGCCGGGCAAAGGCGGCTGTGGCTGTGTCGGAGACTGAACTGCGACGTTCGCCTCGCTCGGATTCGTGGTGGCCATTTCAAAACCCCAGGGATTGCTGCGCGGGCTCCGGCGGAGCGACCTTGACGCCTTCCATTTCGAGCATTCCGAGCTTCGTGGAAGAACCGCCCGGCGCCGAGAAACCGCCGATCTTGCCGCCGGCTGCGAGAACCCGATGGCACGGGATGATCAGTGCCACGGGATTCTTCGCCATCGCTTGGCCGACATCCCGGGCCGCCTCCGGGCCTGCGCCGAGCTCCTTCGCAAGGGCGCCGTAGGTCGTCGTGCTGCCCCACGGGATCTTTCGCGCGGCCTGATAGATCTTCTCGAAAAAGGCGCCCTGTCCCTGCAGATCGAGATCGAAGCGGGAAAAATCCGTCTCCCTTCCCTCGAAATAGTCCTTCACCGCCGCGACCGCTTCGGCAACCCGCGGCGGCGGCTCGTGCGGCGCTCCGTCCGGCAAACGCCGCAGAAGCAGTCGCTCGGTGGATTCGGCGCTTCGCGTCGGCAGCTGGAAGCGCGTGATGCCGGCATCGCTCCAGGCGATGCCGCAGAAACCGCGTGCGGTTTCGAAAATATGGTAATGGTTCATGAGTTCGCTCTCCTCCAGCACCGCATGCCCGACTGAGGCACGCCGAGTTGCTGTAGCGCTTCGAATTCCTTCATGGAGAATCGTGCGCCCGGGCCTTCAATTCAACCCGTTTTCCCTAGGGGAGACCTAAAAAAGACGATCTCATTTTCGTCATTCATGCCTTGGCGCTCGCCGGATCTCTTGCGAGGATGCGGATAACTCGAACTGACCGGTGCATCGCTTGACCTCAGATGTCGATTTCTTCGCGCGTAGCGCCGTCCAGGTGGCGGCTGATCTGATCGGCGCCGATTTCACCGTTTCCGGTGTCGGCGGCACGATAGTCGAGACGGAGGCCTACCTGCCTGACGACGCGGCGTCGCATAGTTTCGCCGGCACCACGGCGCGCAATCGCGCCATGTTCGGTCCGCCGGCGCATGCCTACGTCTATCTCTCCTACGGCCTGCACTGGTGCCTGAATTTCGTCTGCCTGCCAGGCAGCGCCGTACTGATCCGCGCGATCGAACCGCGATGGGGCATAGACACGATGCGGGCGAGACGTGGCGTCCGTGAAGAGAGGCTATTGTGTTCCGGACCGGGACGTGTCGGACAGGCGCTGGCGATCAGCCGGGAGCTGGACGGATTGCCTCTCGGAGAGGATCCGTTCCGCCTCACCCTGCCCTCCACGAAACCGCCGCTCGCCGCCGGCATCCGCGTCGGCATAACCAAGGCGGTAGAACAGCCCTGGCGGTTCGGGCTGGCCGGCTCATCCTTTGTGAGCCGCAAGTTCTGATGCAGCTTCGCCGGTCGGGTGAAGCCGCTCTTCGGTTCCGTTCAAGTTGACACGGAGACCCGCTTCTGTCCTTAAGCTACACCCCGCGCGTCTGATCGGACGCGCAAATATCGCTGTAGCACTTTGATCTTCTGCATGTCGTTGTCCTTCGATCGGGTAGAATTAAAGGACAAATGCATCGATGCTTCGATCAGAGCTGATCGTAAGTGGATGAGTTGATGACATCACGATGGGCCTGGTTGTTTTCGCAGGTCATGCGGCGAATCTGGTTTCCAGCCACGCTTTTCTCCATTCTTGCGATTATAACTGCACTCATCGCAATTTTCCTTGGCCCATTCCGAGAGACCTTCCGAACCGGATAGGAGCGGACGCAGTCGACATAGACGAATTCTCGAAAAAGCGCTCGCAGGTTTTCGCCCGCATCCCGCTCGAATTCTCTAGGATCGTGGATACCAGTCGTTCAATGACCATAACATGCATCAGAGGAGGCAATTAGATGACGAAATCGAACATAGGCTTCATCGGGCTCGGATTGATGGGCCAGGGCATGGCGGCAAATATCCTGAAAAAGGGTTGGCCGCTCCAGGTGATGGCGCATCGCAACCGGGCGCCGGTGGAGATGCTCGTGGCCGAGGGCGCACGCGAAGCCAAGACGCCGCGTGAGATGGCGGAGCAATGCGACGTCATCGTCCTCTGCGTTACCGGCTCGCCGGAAGTCCTTTCGGTCATCGGCGGCCCGGATGGCATCGCGAGTGCGGGCAGGCCGGTCACCATCGTCGACTGTTCCACATCCGATCCCTCCGTCACGACGAAGCTTGCAGCCGATCTCGCGGGAAGCGGCCTTACGCTCATCGATGCGCCGCTCAGCCGTACGCCGGCCGATGCCGCCGCGGGCACGCTCGATGTCATGGTCGGCGGCTCGGAGTCAGACGTGCAGCGCGTGTGGCCGGTACTCGAATGTTTCGCCGGTCGGATCATCCACACGGGGCCGACCGGCTCCGGTCACACGATGAAACTGCTCAACAACTTCCTATCGATGGGCTACGCGGCGCTCTATTCCGAGGCGCTGATGCTCGGACGCAAGGCCGGACTGACGCCCGAGGTCTTCGACAGCGTCATTCGCGGCGGCCGGATGGATTGCCCTTTCTATCAGACCTTCTTCCGCTGGGTCTTGGAACGCGACCCGAATGCCCACAAATTCGCGATCCGCAACGGCTTCAAGGACATGAGCTATCTTGCCGGCTACGCCATTGCCGCCGGCGTCGCCAATCCCGTCGGGGCAGCCGTCCGGAACTCATTTGCACAGGCGGTCGGCGCGGGCCGCGGCGAGGATTACGTGCCTATGCTGTCGGATTTCATCGCCGAGGCGAACGGTCTCGAGTGAACGCAACGGCGAGCGCCTTTTGCCGGGCGGTCTGACAGAATTCCGTCAGCGGTGAAATGCAATCTTGCAGGGATGCAACATTGCCACTGGTCTGCGGCTTTGACTGAGTCCCGCGGAATGGTGAATGTGACTGCGGCCGAAAATGGAACAAACGTTCCGGTGTCGCCGCATCTCAGCACCATTCCCCGAGGAGACATCCGACATGACCGCCCTCCCCTTCGCCCTCAACCATATGGCCGCGCCCGCCCTCCCGGTCGACGCGTTCTTCTCGCTTGCGAAATCGCTCGGCATCTCCATGGTCGAAATCCGCAACGACCTCGCCGGCAACGCCATTGCCGACGGGACGCCTCCGGAGGAGGTGAAAGCCCTTGCGGAGAAGCACGGGCTGACGATCGTCTCGATCAACGCCTTGCAGCGCTTCAACGAATGGAACGAGCAACGGGCAGACGAAGCGCGCGAGCTCATCTCCTATGCACGCGATTGCGGCGCGAAGGCGCTGGTGCTGGTGCCCGTCAATGACGGCAGCGGCAAAGAGGACGGCGTCCGACAAAGCAATCTTCGGCAGGCGCTCGGCGCGCTGAAGCCGATGCTCGACGCGGCCGGCATCACCGGCCTCGTCGAGCCGCTCGGCTTCGAAGCCTGCTCGCTGCGCTCGAAGGCGGAGGCCGCCGAAGCGATCCGGGCAGTTTCCGGTGAACGGAGCTTCCGCCTGGTGCACGACACGTTCCACCATCACCTTGCTGGCGAAGACCAGTTTTTTCCGGATCTCACCGGCCTCGTGCACATCTCCGGCGTCATCGACGCAAACCTGGCCGTCTCGGACATGCGCGATCCGCATCGCGTTCTCGTCGACGCCGCCGACAGGCTGGACAATCAAGGCCAGACTCGCCGGCTGCAGGATCAAGGCTATGCTGGGCCCTTCTCATTCGAGCCCTTTGCCCCTTCCGTGCACGAACTTGCCGACCCGGCGGACGCCCTGCGCGAGAGCATGGACTACCTCCGGTTACGGAGCTGACCGCCACCAGCAGTGGAAAGAGCGGGAATCCAAACCGGCGCGCCCACGCGCTCTTGACGGCGCCCAGATAAAATGGAATACATATTCCGTAATATCAAAACTCTGGTTTGTTTGTTCCGTTTTGATTGGAGGTGCAGCGGGAGTGCCGCTTCCGGTCGAAGACTGGACGCGATTTCGGGAAGAAGATCGCGTTCCCGGCTGAAGAAGGTGTGGCCGGCACCAAGTGGAGGAGAAGAACAATGAAGAAATTTTTCCTGGGCACTGCGATGGCCGTCTTGATGTCGACGGCCGCGCATGCGGAGACTATCGGCGTGTCGATGGCGCTCTTTGACGACAACTTCCTGACGGTGCTGCGCAGCGGGATGCAGGAATATGCAAAGACGCTCGACGGCGTCGAGCTGCAGGTCGAAGACGCGCAGAACGACGTCGCGAAACAGCAGAGTCAGATCCAGAACTTCATCGCCGCGGGGGTCGATGCCATCATCGTCAACCCGGTCGACACCGATGCGACTGCCGCCATGTCGAAGATCGCTGCGGATGCCGGCATTCCGCTGGTCTATGTCAACCGCGAGCCGGTGAACGTCGATACGCTTCCGGACAAGCAGGCCTTCGTGGCGTCGAACGAACAGGAATCCGGCACGCTGCAGACCAAGGAAATCTGTAAGATGCTGGGCGGCAAGGGCAAGGCCGTGGTCATGATGGGCGAGCTCTCCAACCAGGCTGCCCGCATGCGCACCAAGGACATCCACGACGTGATCGCGACCGAGGAATGCAAGGGCATCGAGATCGTCGAGGAGCAGACCGCGAACTGGTCGCGCACCCAGGGCTCGGATCTCATGACGAACTGGCTTTCCGCCGGCCTCGAATTCGACGCCGTCATCTCCAACAACGACGAAATGGCGATCGGCGCAATCCAGGCGCTGAAAGCGGCCGGGCGCTCGATGGACTCCGTCGTCATCGGCGGCATCGACGCGACACAGGATGCGCTCGCCGCCATGGCGGCCGGCGATCTCGATGTGACGGTGTTCCAGAATGCCGCCGGCCAGGGCAAGGGCTCAGTCGATGCCGCCCTTAAGCTCGCCAAGGGCGAGCCGGTTGAAAAGAAGGTCTACATTCCCTTCGAGCTCGTCACGAAGGATAACCTGGCGCAATATCAGACGAAGAACTGATCGTTCGCTGCATGGGGCGCGGCAAAGCCGCACCCCCGCTTACAAAGAGTCATGGGGCGCGGTCATCCCGCGCTCCCTTTGAGGGCCGCGCATCTTATCGGCCGAGCCTGCAAGGCCGAAAGGGGAGGCATGTTCCGCACGCCGCGTGGACATTCCGGTTGAACCGGAACATGGGAGGCTACCAGAATGACACTCAGTCCCACGACAATGGCAGCCGTGCGCGCCAGCGGCGCCGTTCCGAAATCCGAATACCTTCTGACTGCCGAGGGCGTTCGCAAGGAGTTTCCGGGTGTCGTTGCGCTCGACGACGTGGAGTTCAAGCTGAAGCGCGGCACCGTGCATGCGCTCATGGGCGAGAACGGAGCCGGCAAGTCGACCTTGATGAAGATCCTCGCCGGGATCTATTATCCCGACCAGGGCGAGGTGAAACTCAGGGGCGCCGGCATCCGGCTGAAGTCGCCACTCGACGCACTCGAGAACGGCATCGCCATGATCCATCAGGAACTGAACCTGATGCCTTTCATGACCGTCGCCGAGAACATCTGGATCCGCCGGGAACCCAAGAACCGTTTCGGTTTCGTCGATCATGGCGAAATGCGCCGCATGACGGCAAAGCTCTTCGAGCGGCTCAAGATCGATCTCGATCCGGAGATCGAGGTCCGTCACCTCTCGGTCGCCAACCGCCAGATGGTCGAGATCGCCAAGGCGGTCTCCTACGAGTCCGACGTGCTGATCATGGACGAGCCCACCTCGGCGCTCACCGAGCGCGAGGTCGCGCATTTATTCGAGATCATCCGTGACCTGCGCTCGCAGGGTATCGGCATCGTCTACATCACCCACAAGATGAACGAGCTGTTCGAGATCGCCGACGAGTTCTCGGTGTTCCGCGACGGCAAATATATCGGCACCCACCTCTCGAACGAGGTCACCCGCGACGACATCATCCGCATGATGGTCGGACGTGAAATCACCCAGATGTTCCCGAAGGAGGAGGTGCCGATCGGAGACGTGGTGCTGTCGGTGAAGAACCTGACGCTCAACGGCGTCTTCCGCGACGTCTCCTTCGATGTGCGCGCCGGCGAGATCCTCGGCGTTGCCGGCCTCGTCGGATCCGGCCGCTCCAACGTCGCCGAGACGCTCTTCGGGGTCACGCCGGCGAGCTCGGGCACGATCGCGATCGACGGGAAAGAGGTCGTGATCGACAGCGCCAACAAGGCGATCCGTCACCGGATGGCGTTTCTCACCGAGGATCGCAAGGACACCGGCTGTCTGCTCATCCTCGACATTCTCGAAAACATGCAGATCGCCGTGCTGCAGGACAAATTCGTCAAGCGCGGCTTCGTCAGCGAGAGGGAAGTCACTGCCGCCTGCGAGGAGATGAGCCGCAAGCTTCGGGTCAAGACGCCGAACCTGCAGGAGCGCGTCGAGAATCTCTCGGGCGGCAACCAGCAGAAGGTGCTGATCGGCCGCTGGCTGCTCACCAATCCGCGCATCCTGATCCTCGACGAGCCGACGCGCGGCATCGATGTTGGCGCCAAGGCCGAAATCCACCGCCTGGTGACCGAACTTGCCCGCAACGGTGTCGCGGTCATCATGATCTCGTCGGAAATGCCGGAAGTGCTCGGGATGAGCGACCGGATCATGGTGATGCACGAGGGCCGGGTCACCGGCATTCTCGACAGGGCGGAAGCCACCCAAATCAAGGTCATGGAGCTTGCGGCGCGATAGGGCGGGATGAGGAAAAGTGTAAGGTTTTCCGCCCGCATTCCGCTCTGACCTTTGGAACCGATCAAGGCGAACTGCCGACCGCAGGGAGGAAAGAAGATGAATACCAATGTCGCAGCACAGGGCACGGGCTCGTCCCTCGCCCGCTCGAGACGGCGCATGCCGCCCGAGCTCAACATCTTTCTGGTGCTGATCGGTATCGCGCTCGTCTACGAGGTTCTCGGCTGGCTCTTCGTCGGCCAGAGCTTTCTGATGAATTCGCAGCGCCTGACGATCATGATCCTGCAGGTGTCGGTGATCGGCATCATCGCCGTCGGCGTCACGCAGGTCATCATCACGGGCGGCATCGACCTCTCGTCAGGCTCGGTCGTCGGCATGACCGCGATGATCTCGGCGAGCGTCGCGCAGGCCTCCACCTGGCCGCGGGCGCTCTATCCGTCACTGACCGACCTTCCGGCCATCGTACCGATCGGCCTTGGTGTCGGGATCGGTCTGCTCGCCGGCTTCATCAACGGCCAGCTCATCGCCAGGACCAAGATCCCGCCCTTCATCGCCACGCTCGGCATGATGGTGTCGGCCCGCGGTGTCTCCAAGTGGTACACGAAGGGTCAGCCGGTCTCGGGTCTCACCGAGCAATTCAACTTCATCGGCACGGGCATCTGGCCGGTGATCGTCTTCCTCGTCGTGGCGCTGATATTCCACATCGCGCTGCGCTACACCCGCTACGGCAAATTCACCTACGCGATCGGCGCCAATGTCCAGGCCGCGCGCGTCTCCGGCATCAATGTCGAAGCCCATCTGGTGAAGGTCTATGCGATCGCCGGCATGCTTGCGGGCCTCGCAGGCGTGGTCACCGCCGCCCGCGCCCAGACGGCGCAGGCCGGCATGGGCGTCATGTACGAACTCGACGCGATCGCCGCGACCGTCATCGGCGGCACGTCGCTCACAGGCGGCGTCGGCCGTGTCACCGGTACGGTGATCGGCACGGTGATCCTTGGCGTGATGACGTCAGGCTTCACCTTCCTCCGGGTCGACGCCTACTACCAGGAGATCGTCAAGGGCATCATCATCGTCGCTGCTGTCGTTGTCGACGTCTATCGCCAGAAAGGCCGGAAAAAGACGTAAACATACTGCTCCTCCAAGCAAAATTATCGGCCGGTGATGAAGGAATTCATCCCGGCTTTTTTCTTTCCTCGCCAACGCTTTGAGCCGTGATATTCTCGTGAATGACATATGCTCGTCTTGCAACGCAGCCCCTTCGACTCTGGGCTGGCTCGTAGGTCGCCGATAGACTATATGGCAGCATGCAAAACTATCGGAGAATTACCATGTCGTCGCAGCGCCAGCTTGCGAAGCACAGCCGGCCCGGGTTCATGTTCCAGCTCTGGAGCGCGATGCTAAGCGTCCATACCCGCGAAGCGGCCTCCCTCTTCCGGTACCGCGTGCGATAAACCACTTACGGTAAGGTGCCTGACTGTCTTCCGTCCGGAGCGCTTATTTTCAAAGTGAGACTTAGCTCGCGAGAACCAGCCCTCCGTAGCGACTGATTTCGTTTTCGATTTCAGCGACCAGCGTATCTAGCGCGGAATTTCTCACCTTTCGGGCGCGGCGGGCGACATATGCCAAAGCAGGCGGCGTGGGCAAGCGTTCGGTGACGATCTGCATTTCGGGGCGCAGATGACGCCCGCTCAGAAGTGCTACACCCATGGCCGAAGTGACCGCGGCAACGATACCAGCAGCGCTTGCACATTCGAATACGGTTTCAAGAACCACTCCGCCGTCCTGTCCGATGTCGAGCGCCCATCTTCGATAGAAACATTCGTCGTCGAAGGACAGGAAGGGAATCGGGCCCTGCTGCGGCAGTGACAGCTGCGGGTGCTTGACCCAATGGAGCTCCTCCCGGAACAGAACGACGTCGGTCGGCCGGACTTCATGAGCGAAAACCTGCAGGATCGCGGCGTCTAGCTCCCCCCGCTCCAGCATCGCTCGCAGGACTAGACTCATGCGGACTTTGGTGCGGACGGCGACATTCGGATGCAGTCGGCGAAATCTCCCCAATATCCGCGCGAGGTCGCTGCACGCCGTGTCTTCGGTCAAACCGAGCGCGATGCGTCCTTCAAGTGACGCTTTCGATAAGCTCAGAAGCGCTTCGTCATGCAAGCCGAGGATTTTCCCGGCATAATCCAGCAAATCCTCTCCGGCTGCGGTAAACATCGCTCCGCCCGGGCTCCGGCCGAGCAGGTCACAATCGAGGCTCGTCTCGAGCCGTTTGATCTTGTGGCTGACGGCAGACTGCGACAGGCCCAGGGCCTCGGCCGCGCGGGTTATCCCGCCGTGACGCCGGATCGCCCACAAGGCGCGCAGCGCATCGATTTCCAAACGTCGGCCGTTGAACTCTTTCATTGCGGTCCCAGTCATGAAAATTGCGAACACGATGCGGCTTAAGCTGCCATTTGGCAAGAACGCATTAGCGTTGCGGACAAACTGTCATGCGGTGATCGAAATTTGTCATGTGCAAACGGAACCTCCGTTGCCTATGGCTGAGTGGCAAACCACATGACCTGAGAACGCGATGACCCACCAGCCCATCTCGCTGTCCGCTCCAAGACATCACCGTCTCCTTTGGCCGATGATGGCAACGCTCCTGGTCGTCGGCTGGAGCTCCGGTTTCGTCGGCATTCGCTATGCCAGCGAAGAGGCAGGTGTCATGCTGGTTCTGTTCTGGCGCACTCTTCTATCGGGAGTGATCCTGCTGCCTTTCGCACTGACCATCGGTCCGCTGTTGCGCATGCGTGGGATTGCGGAGCAGATGCTGTTCGGTGTGATGTCCGTATTTTTGTACCTTGGTGGCTTTGCACTTGCCATCGAGCAGCGGGTGCCGACGGGGCTGGTCGCCCTCATCTCCGACCTCTTACCGTTGGCGATTGCCGCCCTGTCGCAACCCGTTTTAGGTGAACGCCTGAGCGCGCGACAATGGTTTGGGACGGCGATTGCGGTTTTCGGCGTGCTGATCGTCTCGTTCGACAGCCTCAGTTTCGGTGCGGCCCCCTTGTGGGCATATGGGTTGACAGTCGGTTCGATGCTGGTTTTTGCCCTTGCCTCGGTTCTACACAAGCGGCGGCGAACCCAGAACATGCCCGTGCACCAGAGCCTTTGCATCCACACCCTGACCGGTTCGGTGCTGTTCGGGCTGTGCGCCATGATGCAAGGCGATCTCGCCCCGCCCCTTACGCGCGCTTTCGCCGTGGGAATGGTGTGGCTGGTGCTGATCGCAACCTTTGCCGCCTATTCGATCTATTACACGAGCCTGCGCCTCTTCCCGGTGGCTCAGGTTAGCGCAGCGATCTACCTCAGTCCGCCTGTTACCATGCTCTGGGCTTGGGCTCTGTTTTCCGAACCGTTGACTGCGGCCACCTTCATAGGCCTGACGGTGACGCTGGTGGGCGTCTGGATGACGTCGCGCAGCTGAGACCGTCCGGAGATCCTGAGCCTGCACCTCCAGAAGGTAAGATAGACCTTCGGGAACGGTTCATTGTTTCAGTGAACGGTGCAGGCCTCTAAGCCCACCGAGGAGACGGCGCCGAAACGGAATTGCGCACCACCAGATCGGGCCTCAGGAAGATTTCCGTTTCGGCGGGGCGCCGGTCGGAGAGAAGCTCCAGCAGAAGCGCCATGGCGTGTTTGCCGATCAGGGTGCGCGGCTGACGGATCGTGGTCAGGGCCGGCGTCATGAATGTCGCCTGAGGCACGTCGTCGAAGCCTGTCACCGAGAAATCGCGCGGTATGTCATAGCCGCGTGCCTTCAGCCCGATCATCACTCCGAGTGCCGTCTGATCGTTGACGCACATGAATGCCGTCGGCAGCGTGTCGCGAACGAAGAGCCGCTCGACGGCAGCCCTGCCGCTCTCGAGCGTGCCATCGCCCTCCTGGACCAGCCTAAGTTCCGCCGGCACCCCCGCCGCATCGAGGCCCGCATCATAGCCGGAGCGGCGCCGCTTATAGGCAAGACGGGTTCGCGAATCGCCGATGAAAGCGATCTTGCGATGGCCTTCGGCGATGAGGAGATCGACCACCTTGCGGGCGCCCTCGACATCGTCGACACCCACATAGGGTATGCCGCCGTTGAAGACGGGCTCGAAGATGCCGACGCTCGGCGGCAGCCGCGCCGCTATCGTCTCGTGGCCGAAGGGCAGGATGCCGGTAAAGAGGATCAGACCCGCCGCCTGGTTGGAGTTAAGAAACTTCAGATATTCGACCGCGCGCTGGGCGTCGTTCTGGGTATGGCCGATCAGCACGCCGTAGCCGTGCGACCGTGCCTCGTTTTCGAGGCCGACCAGAATACTAGAAAAGTTCGGATCGCCGATATCAGGAGCGACGACCAGGATCATGTTCGAGCGGCCGAGGCGCAGGCTGCGTGCCATGGCATTGGTGGTGTAACCGGTGATCGCGATCGCCTGGTTGACCTTCAGCCGCGTGGATTTCGCAACCTTCTCCGGGTTGTGGATTGCCCGCGATACCGTCGCGATCGAAACTTCAGCGATCCTAGCGACGTCTTCGATGGTTGCGGGCGTGGAATCCGACACTGCGCTCTGCCTTGCGTCTCCCTACTGCATGTTTCCCCAGATCCCGATTCAAGGATAAAACAAGCAGCCAATTCAATCTGCTGCGGCCTTTGCGTGTCCGATAAGAACGCGCGGCGCTGTACACGGCGGGACACTACACACACCGCGGGCAACGTCAAAGGCGACCGGGCAAATTCCTGTGTATGTCTTTATGTAAACCTTTACATCGAGAGTGTAAAGGTTTACATGACGTCCGTTGGCGGTCGGGAGCCGCAAGGGGGAAATCGATGAATCCGGAGACGGTCGACGCCGCGCGCGTCGTGCTGGAGGCACGGCGGATCAGCAAGTCGTTCAGCGGCGTGCAGGTGCTCTTCAGTGTCAATTTCGAGCTTCGCGCCGGCGAAATCCACGCCCTGATGGGCGAGAACGGCGCCGGCAAGTCGACGCTCGTCAAGATTCTCTCAGGTTTCGAGCAGCCGTCCTCGGGCGAGGTCCTGCTCGACGGCCAGCCGGTAACGCTTCCTGCTAACGGTGCGGCCGAAGCGCTGGGCATCGTCATCATCCACCAGGAATTCAATCTTGCCGAACACCTGACTGTTGCCGAAAGCCTGTTTCTCGGTCGCGAGGTGACGCGTTTCGGCGTGCTCGACCGCAAGTATATGCGCGCGGAGACGCGCCGGGTTCTCGATCTGCTTGGCTGTCATGTGGACGCGAACGCGCTGATCGGCAGTCTTTCCATTGCCGAAAAGCAGATGGTCGAGATCGCCAAGGCCATCAGCCGCGACGCGCGGATCGTCTTCATGGACGAGCCCACGGCCGTTCTATCCCGCGAGGAGACCAACTTCCTTTTCCGGCAGGTCCGCAAGCTGCGCGACCGGGGCACGAGCTTCGTCTTCGTGTCGCACAAGCTCGACGAAGTCATCGAACTGACCGACCGCGTGACGGTACTGCGCGACGGGCAGTGGGTGAAGACTGCCGCGACTTCGATGCTCGACGGCGAGTCGATCGCGCAGCTCATGGTCGGCCGCGAAATGTCGAGCCTCTTTCCCGCCAAGAAAGAGCCGAACGTCGACGAAGAGGTCGTGCTGCGTGTCGACGCCGTCTCGACCGACTATGTCCAGGACGCCCGCTTCGAGGTGCGCAAAGGCGAAATCCTCGGCTTTTCGGGTATGATCGGCTCCGGCCGCACCGAACTCATGGAGGCGGTCGCCGGCCTCAGGCCCCGCCTGTCGGGCGAGGTGACGATCCGTGGAGAGACCGTGCCCTCCGGCGACGTGCACGCGGCCAACCGGCGCGGTCTTGCCTACATGACCAAGGACCGCAAGGCGAAGGGCCTGCTGCTCAATTCCGGCATGACCGCGAACCTGACCTTGCAGTCGCTCGGCCGGCATGCCCGCATCGGCTATCTCAGCCCGGCGAGCGAGGCGGCTGCGCTCAAAAGAGCCCGCCGCCGCTTCGACATCCGCGTGCGCGACGGCAACGTCGTCGCCAGGCGCATGTCCGGCGGCAACCAGCAGAAGCTGCTGCTCGCCAAGGTGATGGAAACGGAACCGGACATCATCATCATCGACGAGCCGACACGCGGCATCGACGTCGGCACCAAGCAGCAGATCTATCATTTCATCTCGGCGCTCGCGCGCGACGGCCGCTCGATCATCGTCGTCTCTTCCGAAATGCCTGAGGTCATCGGGCTTTGCACCAGGGTCGCGGTGATGCGCGAGGGACGCATCGTCGGCATGCTCGAAGGAGACGAGATCTCCGAGCAGGAGATCATGCGCTACGCAGCCGGGCTGAAGAAAATGGCTGCGGCCTGACCGGCTTGGACGCGCGGCGAAGGCAGGCACAGGAAAAGGAATTCCCCCGGGCTCCGGGGCGGGAGGTTGATCTGGACATGAGCGTGAACGAGGAAAGCATCCAAAGCACAACACACCGCCGGACCTGGCGGGACGTCGATCTCAGGGCCGTGGCGCCGTTTGCCGCGCTTGCACTGCTGTTGATCGTCGGTGCCATGGTCAACCCCAACTTCATCAGTCTCAACAACCTCGCCAACGTCGCCACCCGCAGCGCCTTCATCGCCATCATCGCGGTGGGCGCCACCTTCGTCATTTCCGCAGGCGACCTCGACCTTTCCGTCGGCTCGATGGTCGCCTTCGTCGCAAGCCTGATGATCCTGTTCATGAATTCCGGCGTGATCGCCGATCCGGCACTGATGCTCACGGCCGCGGTCCTTTTTGCGGTCGTCGCCGGTAGCGTCTGCGGGCTCGCCAACGGGCTGATCACCACGGTCGGCAGAATCGAGCCCTTCATCGCGACGCTCGGCACGATGGGCATCTATCGCGGCCTTACCACCTGGCTGTCGCAAGGCGGCGCCATCACCCTGCGCGAGCCGGAATTACAGGAGCTCTATCGCCCGGCCTATTTCGGCAGCATTCTCGGCATGCCGGTGCCGATCGCGATTATCCTCGCGGTCACCGCCGTCGCCGCCTTCATCCTTTATCGCACGCGTTACGGCCGGCACGTGGTCGCGGTCGGCTCCAACAGCGACGTGGCCCGTTATTCCGGCATCGCCGTCAACCGCGTGCGCACCATCGCCTTCGTCATCCAGGGACTCTGCGTCGCCGTCGCCGTGCTGCTCTACGTGCCGCGCCTCGGCTCCACCTCGGCCACGACCGGCATCCTCTGGGAACTGCAGGCCATCACCGCCGTAGTCGTCGGCGGAACGGCGCTCAAGGGCGGCGCGGGCCGCGTCTGGGGCACGATCTGCGGTGCCTTCATTCTCGAATTGGTCGGAAACATCATGCTCTTGTCGAACTTCATCAGCGAATACCTGATCGGCGCGATGCAAGGTGCGATCATCATCATCGCGATGCTTGTCCAGCGCTCGCTGGTACGCAAATCGTGACCAGGCCGGATCTAGGGCGATCCGGCCACATCAACCACGACCTAGAATTATTGGGAGGAAGACGCATGCGAAAGGGATTAATGGGCTTTGCCGCCGTCGCGATGATGGCACTGACGAGTGCAGCCCATGCACAAGACAAGAACGTCACGATCGGCGTGTCAATCCCGGCGGCCGACCATGGCTGGACCGCCGGTGTCGTGTTCCATGCCGAGCGCGTTGCCAAGCTGCTCATGGAACAGCATCCGGGCCTCAACGTCATCGTCAAGACCTCGCCGGACCCGGCGAGCCAGGCCAACGCCGTGCAGGACCTCGAAACGCAGGGGATCGACGCCCTCGTGATCCTGCCGACCGACCCCGATCCGCTGGTCAACGCCATCAAGGAAGTCAAGGGCAAGGGCACCTTCGTTGCCTTGGTGGACCGCGCGCCCTCGACCAACGACAACAGCGTGCGGGACCTCTATGTCGCCGGTAACAACCCGGCACTCGGCCAGGTCGCCGGCGAATACATCAAGGCCACAACTCCGGAAGCCAAGGTGGTCGTCATTCGCGGCCTGCCGATCCCGATCGACCAGCAGCGTCAGGACGGCTTCGACAAGGGCATCGCCGGCTCCAAGGTCGAAATCCTGGACCGCCAATACGGCAACTGGAATCGCGATGACGCCTTTAAGGTTATGCAAGACTACCTGACCAAGTATCCGCAGATCGACGTCGTTTGGTGCCAGGATGACGACATGGCCGTCGGCGTGCTGCAGGCGATCGACCAGGCCAAGCGCACCGACATCCAGTATGTGGTCGCCGGAGCCGGTTCGAAGGACATGATCAAAAAGGTCATGGACGGCGACAAGATGATCCCGGTCGACGTGCTCTATCCGCCGGCAATGGTCGGCACCGCACTTGAAATGACCGTTGCCAACTTCTACGGCCAGGTCCCGGTTCGCGGCACCTACACGATCGATGCGACGCTGGTGACCAAGGAAAACGCCAAGGACTTCTATTTCCCCGACTCGCCGTTCTGATCGGACGCCGGAGCTAGTGAAGATACGGCCTGCCTGAGGCTTTCCTCGGGCGGGCCGTTTGATGGCCTTTATACAACGGGCTACCCCCTCTGCCCTGCCGGGCATCTCCCGCGCAAGGGCCCCGCAAGGGGGGAGATTGACAAGGGGCGAACTCCCGCTCCCTCGATGTACCTTCGTTTCGGCGCGTGCTGGCTTAACTCGAGGCACCGCTTTGCTTCTGGCCGATCTCCCCCCTTGCGGCAGGGGAATCGCATATAGCGAATAAGTGGTTGTTTTGTTGCGGCAAATCGATTCATGAAGTCCTCCGCTGCCTTGGAGGTCTCGATGAGTAGATTTGCCGCTTGCTTTGAAGATTTGCCAGATCC
>Ga0209281_1000445_pt1 | contig 59209 bp, 55 predicted proteins | sample MedtruBG_FD_187514 | JGI IMG/M metagenome (GOLD analysis project Ga0209281, IMG submission 187514) | Root nodule microbial communities of legume samples collected from California, USA - Medicago truncatula BG (SPAdes) (version 2) | ecosystem: Host-associated > Plants > Roots > Nodule | place... | reverse complement strand
GATCGAGAAAGACGAGGTCCCCTTCGGGGCCGATATAGGCCTTGCTGTCCTGTGTTTCGAGAAGCCGCTTTTCCGCCGCCTTGACGGCCCGGAAGATCGGCGTGCGTCCGGTCTCGTCGCGATAGACTCCTACGCCGAGATCGACCTTTCCGGGGCGCTCATCCTTCCTGAACAGGCCGATCAGGGCCAGCAAGGGATCGTCGGCTTGGCGGGCGAGGGCGTCGAACATCCGGTATTCCTTGTGGAGCAGTGGATCGGATCATAGTCGTTTCCCCCAGCCGGAAAGGCAAGCGGGTTCCGCGCCGCGACCGGTCGAAACGACAGCCTCAGGCCTCCAGCGCCCCCGGCTTTCGCGCCGCACGCGAAGGCTCGGCGCAGGCGATCTTCATCAGGTCGGACCGGCGGCGGGCGAGACGGGTGGAGACGCGCGTGACGATGAGCCCATCCTGCGGCGCCCGGATCTCGACGGTGCCCCCCGGTACGCCGGGCCTGACCAGGATGGTCGCCAGCAGTTCCCCGGCCTCGACGCTGTCGCCGATATTGCGGTGGAAGAGGATAGCACCGGCCTCCGGTGCGCGGATCATCTCGATATTGTCGAGCGGCACGGCCTTGCCGGCGAAAGCCGGAAGGCCGGCGCCGGTGCTCGCAACGACTCCGCGGCCGGCAAGAAAGCGAAACATGCCCTCGGAGTCCTTGCGCGCAATGTCCGGATAGACGTCGCGCGTGCCGCGCAGTTCCACGGTCACCGACAGGCGGCCGGGCAGGGCGGTCCTGCGCTCGCCTTCGCTCTCGTGCTTCCATGCATGGGCGACCGCCTCCTCGAAGGCTGAGCTTTGCCCGTCGGAGAGGAACACCGCCTCCATATCGAGGGCCGCGGCAAGGTCGGCGGCCTCCGGCCAGAAGGCCTCGTCGATATAGGCATATTGCAGCCCCTCGTCGTCGCAATGAAGATCGAGCACCAGCTCGGCGCCGAGCGCCATGTCGAGAAGGTGCCGCTTCAATCGATCGATGGCCGAATATCGGTCCGGCTCATCGAGCAGGCCGTCACGCTCGCCAAGGGAGATCAGCGGGAAGTCGCGGTTGAAGTTGGTGCGCGAGCCGAGATCGAAGCGGCCCTGCAGCTCGCCGAAATGCGCTTGCGCGGCGCCGATCGGATTTGCCTGCGGAACGATGGTGATATCGCCGAGAATAGCGCCGTCCTCATCCGCCTGGCGGAGCTTCTCAAGCAGGAAATGCAGAAGCGCGGTGCCCGGCAGTTCGTTGGCATGCAGCGCCGCCTGGATATAGGTGCGCGGCGCCGCAGCACTTGCCCCCTTGAACCGGAACACCGGCAGCCGCCATTCGACACCCGGCGTATCGCCGGCGATGATGATCTCGGAAATGTCCACTTCGTCTCGTCCTCAAATTCGGAAAACCGGTTATGAGGCTTGGCATCGTCGTCTTGCAAGCCCCGACAACGGCTGTAGGCCGTAGCTGCCGCCGATCTCAATCCTCTTCGACCGTCGGAAGGTCGAGAGCCGAGCGCAGCACGCCGACGCCGCGCTTGTAGAGCATCGCATATCGCGCCGGCGCCAGCAGATCGGCCCGGGGCGCAAATCCGGGGATGATTTGGTTGAAAGGAACCGCACCGCAACCGGGCGTGAGGCAATCGCGTTTGCCCTTGGGACACTCGTTGTAGCGGCAGAGGCGACCGAGATAGCGATCGCTTCCCGGCTCGAACAAAAAGGTATCGACCCTGTTGTCCGGAACACTCATACCGGCTCCGGCTTCGAATGCCTGGCGCAAGGAGCGGGCGCATGCCTTGCGCAGCTCGGCGAGCCGCTCTTGCGTGTCGAGCCAGAGCGCCATGTCGAGATCACCGCATTCGTGCCAGACCTCGATGCCGCTGCGGCGGAACTCCCTGAAGCGAGGGACCTCCTTCCAGAGCGGCTTTGCGACCGAGCCGATGACGGCGATCGCCTGAACTTCAGGGAACTCGGCCCACGCGCGGGCGACGATATCCGCCGCCAGGCGATAATCATGCTGCAGCTTGAGAAGATATCGATTCTGGCTGTCTATCTCGGAGCGCCGCACGGTTTCACCCTAAGAGCTTCATGAAATTGGGCTTGCGGCCATAGCGCGTCTTCAGCGATTCCACATAGATGGTTTGCTCGGCCGCGCCACGCAAGCCGCCGATGCGCGCGAGCAATCGAGCGGCTTCCTGGTGACTTTCGCGAAAGCTGTACTTGCTGCCTCGCCACCTGCCAAAGATGTCGAGTGGGTAATTGAATTTCGTCGGGCGAATTTCCGGCAGCAGTCGCGGCTTGGGTGTCTCGGCGATGAACCGTTCGCATGCGGTGGCGATGTCGGCTTTGTCGTTATCGGATAGCGCTTTCACCCTCACCCATTTCCATTCCTGCTTTGCCATGGGCTCCTCTCCGGCGGCATCGGCGAAGCCAGACTATATAGTAGCGTTTCCGAGACAATGGCCGTCGCACGGATATCCTCAGCGAAGATCTGCTAAGAGCTGGATGAGGAAAAGTGCGCTGCTGGCAGCGGAAGTCCGCCTCGATCGCGGCGCGGGCGCGCTCAACGACTACGCCCGCACCAACGATCCCTTCACCAAGGTCGGCCAAGCAGCAGATCGCCGTGGACGTTACCAGCGTCATTCGCGCTTCGCCGATAGTTTCCGCGTCGCTGGCGGCGACATTCACTGGAATTCTTAAAGTCAGCACGCTATATGACTATCTACATGGTCAGGAGGGTGACGTGGACGCAGTCAATCTGGCGGATGCCAAGGCACATCTGAGTGAGCTTGTCGATCGGGTCGAGGCGGGGGATTCGATCGAAATCACTCGGCGCGGAAAGCCTGTCGCCCGGCTTACGGCCGTGGCCAGGCCGCGCAAGCGGATCGATGCAGCCCTGCTCCAGTCGCTTACGGCGACCATGCCGCTACAGTCCGGCAGCGCCGCCGATCTGGTGCGTTCGATGCGGGATGACGATCGCTACTGATGCTCTATCTGGACACGTCGATGATTGTCGCGGCCCTTTCCAACGAAGCGATGACGCCGCGTGTCCAGGGCTGGCTGGCGGAGCAGGATCCGGCTGAACTGCTGATAAGCGACTGGACCGTCACTGAGGTTTCCTCGGCCATGGCGATCAAGCTGCGGACCGGCCAGATCGACCTGGAGCAGCGCGCCGCGGCGCTTGCGATATTCAACAAGCTGGTCGCCGAGAGCTTGACCGTGCTGTCCGTGACGGGCGGACAGTTTCGGGCTGCCGCCAAGTTCGCCGATCAACACATGCTCGGGCTTCGCGCCGGCGATGCGCTGCATCTTGCCGTGGCGTCGGAGCATGGCGCTACGGTTCACACACTCGATCGTCGACTTGCCGAGGCGGGGCCAGCGCTCGGCGTTCCGACGCGACTTATGGTTTGATCGCGACTGACTGCCGGGAGCCTCTTATCTCACTCCCACTCGATCGTGCCCGGCGGCTTCGACGTGACGTCGTAGACGACGCGGTTGATGCCGCGGACCTCGTTGATGATGCGGGTGGCGGCGCGGCCGAGGAATTCCATGTCGTAGTGGTAGAAGTCGGCGGTCATGCCGTCGACGGAGGTGACGGCGCGCAGCGCGCAGACGAATTCGTAGGTGCGCCCGTCGCCCATGACGCCGACCGTCTGCACGGGAAGCAGCACGGCGAAGGCCTGCCAGATAGCGTCGTAGAGGCCGGCCTTGCGGATCTCGTCGAGATAGATCGCATCGGCTTCGCGCAGGATTTCCAGCTTCTCGCGCGTGATGCCGCCGGGGCAGCGGATCGCGAGGCCGGGGCCGGGGAAGGGATGGCGGCCGATGAAGCTTTCGGGCAGGCCGAGTTCGCGGCCGAGCACGCGGACTTCGTCCTTGAAGAGCTCGCGCAGCGGCTCGACGAGCTGCATGTTCATGCGCTCCGGCAGGCCGCCGACATTGTGGTGCGACTTGATCGTCACCGAGGGGCCGCCGGTGAAGGAGACGCTTTCGATGACGTCAGGATAGAGCGTGCCCTGGGCGAGGAAATCGGCGCCGCCGAGCTTCTTGGCCTCTTCCTCGAAGACCTCGATGAAGAGACGGCCGATGATCTTGCGCTTGGTCTCCGGATCGCTGACGCCTTCGAGCTCGCCGATGAAGCGATCGGAAGCGTCGATATGGAGCAGATGGAGGTTGTAGTGCTCCTTGAACATGGCGACGACGTTCGCCGCCTCGTCCTTGCGCATCAGACCATGGTCGACGAGGATGCAGGTAAGCTGATCCCCGACCGCTTCGTGGATGAGGAGAGCTGCCACGGATGAATCGACGCCGCCGGAAAGCGCGCAGATCACCTTCTTGTCGCCGACCTGCTTGCGGATCGCCTCGACCGCCTTGGCGCGATAGGCCGACATGGTCCAGTCGCCGGTAATGCCGGCGATCTTGTGGACGAAGTTGGCGATGAGCTTCGCGCCGTCAGGCGTATGCACCACTTCCGGGTGGAACTGGACGGCATAGTACTTGCGCTTTTCATCGGCGATGAAGGCGAAGGGCGCATTGGACGAGGTGGCGACGACTTCGAAGCCCTCGGGCAATGCGGTAACCCGGTCGCCATGCGACATCCACACCTGGTGGCGCGAACCGAGCGACCAGAGGCCGTCGAAGAGCGGGCAATCCTTTTCGACCTCGAGGAAGGCCCGGCCGAATTCCCGGTGATGGCCGCTCTCGACCTTGCCGCCGAGCTGGGCGCACATGGTCTGCTGGCCGTAGCAGATGCCGAAGACCGGCAGGCCGCTGTCGAAGATGACGGAGGGCGCGCGGGGCGAGCCGGTATCCAGCGTCGAGGCCGGGCTGCCGGACAGGATCACCGCCTTCGGCTTCAGACGATGGAAGCCTTCCTCGGCCGACTGGAACGGCACGATCTCGCAATAGACGCCGGATTCGCGCACGCGCCGGGCGATGAGCTGCGTCACCTGGCTGCCGAAATCGACGATGAGGACGGTATCGGGATGGGCTGTCTGGGTCATAGCGGGCCTTCAAGCAAGCTTGATCATGGCGAGCCTTTAATGAAAGCCCGCTGCCGGCGCAACGATAACATTGCACCCGGACAATCAAGCATCCGCTACAGAACGCTCAGAGCTGGATCTCGCCTTTCTCCAGCGCCGCCTCCAGCTGGTCGACGGCGGCCGCAAGCTTCTCGTCGATGACGTGCAGATACTCGGTCCAGTCGCCGACATGCTTCAGTTCCGCCTTGCCGTCCGAGATGCCGCGGAGCCCTATGAGCGGAACGCCGAAAGCCTGGCAGGCGCGCAGGACTGCGAAGGTCTCCATCTCGACCATGTCGGCGTCGATCTGCTCATAGGCGTTGCCGGAGACGATATCGGCGCCGGTCGAAAGCCGGGCCTTCCTAACGCCGGGAATGCTGAGCGGCAGTTTGACGACCGCCGGCAGATCGAGGAAGGGCGTTGCGCCCTTCTCGAAGCCGAGCGGAGAGGCATCCATGTCGCGATAGGCGACGGAGATCGCCTGGTAGACTTCGGTCTGTTCGAGCGTCGCGGAGCCGGCCGAGCCGAGCGACACGACGAGGTCCGGCAGGCTGCCTTTGGCGTCGAGCTCCGCAAGCGCCCGGGTCAGGCTTACGGCCGCTTCGACCGGTCCGACGCCCGTCATCAGCGGCACGATCCGGCCACGGAGGCAAGGGCCGTACTCCGCATCCACGGCCATCACATAGAGGATGTTTCTCCCCGCTACGGCCTTCAGCTCGAAACTCATCCTTCGATACCCTCGCGTCCGCGCACCACCATCATCGTTCCGGTCATCGAGGCGATGAGCTTGGCGGGTCCGTCGGGCCTGACCGCATAGGCCCGCCCGTCGGAAACGATGATGGTCGTGCCGGGCTTCGTCACCTCGCCGCGAAACAGGAACCGCTCGCCGCGTCCGGGCGAGAGAAGATTGACCTTGAACTCGATCGTCAGCAGCGATGCCTCGGGGTCGATCACCGAATAGCCGGCATAGGTCCCCGCCGCATCGAGCGCGGCGGAAATCACACCGGCATGGAGAAGGCCGTGTTGCTGCGTCAGCTTGGCATCGAAGGGCAGCTCGATCTCGACCGTTCCCGGCTCGACGCGCGTGAGCTCGGCCCCGATCGTGCGCATGGCGGCCTGTCGCCTGAAGCTTTCCCGGATGCGCTTCTTGAAGTCGGGGGGATCGCTCTCATCCATCGGTCGGCCGGCCTTGATTTCCTCGGAGCACCACTGTGCGAGTTTTCCGGACACTGGCATGCCGGTTGCAGCGCGGCAAGCGTAATTCAAACGCACCGGGGACGATCATTTCCAGCCGTTCATGGTTTTGCGGCGAAGCGGCGACACCTATATGTTGCCTATGAAGAGCTTCCGGCGCATCGAAATCCGGCCGGCCGTTCCCGACGATCTCATGATGATCGCTTCGGTCCTGGTCAGCACCTGGCGTGCGACGTTTCGCGGCATCATCGCGGATGCCTATCTCGACGCCATGACCGTTGAAGATCAGGCCATCCGGCACGCGCGGCGCATGCGCTTTCCGGGCTCCTTCATGATGGCCGCCGCCGACATGGCCGAAGGGCGGGTGATCGGCTTCGCCAATTACGGCAAGGCCAGGGGCATGCCGCCCGCTTTCGATCGGGAACTCTACGAGCTCTATCTCCTGCCGGAGTTCCATGGCGCCGGGCTCGGTTCCGCCCTGGTGCGCAGCGTCGCCGCCCATTGCCGCGAGACGGGGGGCACGTCGCTCTTTGCCTGGGTGCTGAAAGACAACCCCAACAGGGCCTTCTACGAGCGGCTCGGTGCCCGCGCGGTGGGCGAGGGCCGGGTCGGCGTCGGCAGAGAAAGCCTGGATCAGGTTGCTTATCGCTGGGATGATCTCGTGACGCTCTCGGACTTCGGTGCGTCGACCTGATCGCCGAGCCGGACGATGTGCTGGTCCCAGGCGACGGCACTCACGCGCTTCTCGAACCGGCCGCCATAGGTGGAGACGGCAAAACCGTGCTTCGCCGCGGCAACGCCTGCTGCGTCCGTTACCTGTTCCTCCCTGAGGACGGCGCCCGTTTTCGCGTCCAGGGTGACGGCGACGTTGCCCTTGGGAGAGGTGAGGCCGACCAGTCCGTCGCGGCGGTTGACCGCGATGGCACCGACATAATTGGCGAGCGCCGCCGTGGTGCGTTCCGGCAGACCGACGAAGGTCAGGTCCTCGCCCTTGGCGAAGTGCCCGACCAGCGGCGGAAGGTCGTTGCGCGCGCCCTCGTATTGGCAGGCGAACCAGACACGTCCGTCAGCGCCGATGTCGACATGGCGGGTCGAAAGGCGGTTGAGATCAGGCGGCAGCACATGCTTCTCGATGAGCGCCCCCGTCGCGGCGTCTACGAGGGCGAGGCTCGGCTGCATGCGGTCGAGATTGAGCTTGGTGCGGCCGAAATCGGGGTGGGTCTCGATGCCGCCATTGGCGATTGCGAGGGTGCGTCCGTCGGCGGCCAACGTCATGTCGTGGGGGCCGATACCGTAAGTCGGGAATTCGCCGATCCGGGCAAAACCCCGGCGGCCGTCATAGATGCCGACCATGCCGCGATTGGCGGAGAAGTCGTTTTCGGTCGCATAGAGCAGACGGCCGTCGGCCGAGAAGCAGCCGTGCCCGAAGAAGTGGCGGCCCTCGGCGGAGGTGATGACGACCGGCTCGGCGGCGCCGTCCGGCGCAAAGATCATGGCATAGGTGCCCGGCCGCCGGGCAAAGGCGACCGCCCGCCGGCTTGCCGGGGAGAAGGTCATGCCGTGCGCACGCGCCGGCAGCAGCCTCCGCTCCACGATCTCGCCCGCTTCCGTGAGCGTCGCGACCCCGTAGCTGCCGTCCGGCGCCATGAAGGCCGAGGCGAAGACGGCATCGGCCCTTTCCAGGGCAAAGGCGCCCCGGGGGGAAAGCGCCGCCGCCCAGGCGGCACCCGCCATTTTAACGAAGCTGCGGCGGTCGATGAGGGTATTGGTCTTCATGCGATTTCCTGCAACGGGCGGAGACGAGGCGAAAACCCCTCCCCACAAGGCCACAAGGGGGAGCGGCTTTGCCCCGCGGCGACCCCAGCCATTTTCCACCGTCGCTCTTGGCGCGACGGATTGGTGGATCGGGGCGGGGTGGCCTTGCCGGCCCCTCCCCCTTGTGGGGAGGGGTTGGGGAGGGGTCTTTTGACCTTAGGCTCGACCTCCACCTTACAGCCAACCTCGGCGTTTGAAATAGACATACGGCAACAGGGCCGAGGCGATCATCAGTATCAGCGCATAGGGATAGCCGAACCGCCAGGTGAGTTCCGGCATCACCTCGAAGTTCATCCCGTAGATCGAGGCGACGAGCGTCGGCGGCAGGAACACGACGGCGGCGACCGAAAAGATCTTGATGATCTGGTTCTGCTCGAGGTTGATGAGCCCCAGCGTCGCGTCGAGCAGGAAATTGATCTTGTTCGACAGGAACAGCGCGTGGTCTCCAAGGGATGCCGCGTCGCGCTGAACGAGCTTTATCCGCTGCCGGCTCTCCTTGGCCGCCTTGCGGGGCGTGCTCCCTTCGATGGCGACGTGATAGGCGACGAGCCTGCCAATGCTGACGAGGCTTTCGCGGATGACGGTCAACAGGTCGCCCTTCTGGCCGATCTGCTCGATCAGCGACTGCAGGTCGCGCGTCTTCTTGGTGGCGCTGGCGTTCGACTTGCGGAAGACCTCCCGCGAGATCTGATCGACGTCGTTGCCGGCGCGCTCCAGGGCATCCGCCGTACGGTCGATCATCGCCTCCAGCAGGCCGAGCATCACGAGCTCTCCCGTCTCGCAAGCCGCGCCGTTCGGCTTCATGATGCGGTTGGCATAGACCTGGAAGGGCTTCGGTTCCGCGTGGCGGACGGTCACGAGTGTCGCGCCTTTGAGGATGAAGGTGACGGGCACCTTGGCCGGGTAATCGCTGTCGAGCTTGGCGGTCGCCGTCATCGTCATGAACTCGGCGCCGTCCTCCTGGTACAGCCGGTCGGAAAGTTCGATTTCCTGCATCTCGTCACGGGTCGGGATGGCAATGCCGAGGCGCTCCTCGACAAGGCGCGTTTCCTCGCTCGACGGATTGAAGAGATCGAACCAGATCACCGGTTCCTGGCATGCCAGGCCGTCGAGGAGGTCGACGAGCACAAGACGGCTGTTCTGGCTTTTGTAGATGCGCAGCATTTCAGGGCTCCATGGGGCCGAGTCATCCGACCGGCGGAGCCCTGATCAGGTCCGGACGGCCGTGAGCATGAAGGCTCGACTTCGACTGTCGGGGTTCATCTTGAGTTGATCCTTGTTGGTGAGACATGTCCGCGCGGGCGGCCATGGGTGCGCTTTGCTCCGAAATGCCCTGCTTGTCAACCATCGGGTTCCGCAGCGTTTTCACGTTCCCGTGTCAGTCCCCGTCGGCGAAGGAGAAACCGGCGCCAAGCCCGATCGAACCGCCGAATTCGCGATTGAGCCGGTCGAGCAGATCGGCCGTGTTGAGCGCGATGAAATCGAGCGTGGCGCGCTGCCTCTCATCGGCAAGCGCTGCGCCGACAGGCCCTTCGATCCGGTCGGCAGCGGCGATCAGAGCTTTGAAGAGGAAGTCGATCGAGCCCGCGATCGAACGGCTGTCAGCCGGCAGAAGGCGCTCCATGCCGGCCGTATCGAAGAGCCTGTGCAGGGCGCTGAAATTGGCGGAGATCGCCGGCATCGTGTTGGCCGAGCGCCAGTAGATCGCAAGCTTCGGATGGCCTTTATCGGGCTTCCCGTCGACCGTTCCGGCGTAGAAGGGCCGCAGCCTCTGATCCTTTATCATCTCGACGCTGTGGACGAGGACGCCCAGAAGCGCGGTCGCGGCTTCCTTGTTGTCGCGAAAGAGCGGATTGCCCGGGCCTGGCTCCTTCCATGCGGCCTGGATGCCGTCCGGCTTTTCCCATTCCGCAAGGAACTCGCCTGCGATGCTCCTCAGGTTTTCCGAGACGGCAAGCCCATAGCGGCAGCGAAAGCCGCCGTTTTCGCCGGAGAGGGCTTCCGCACCGGTGCCGTAGAGCACGAATTCGAGCGCCCCGAGCCCCTGGACCGCGACGCTCTTCCCCTTGAGATTTTCCGCCCTGGCGGCGCTCTCGTCTTTATTGGCGAGGATTGCCTGCACCTGCTTCAAGCCCGTGCTCTTCCGGTCGGGATAGAAGAGGAAGCGTTCGAAACGATTCTGCTCGAGGGCCGGACCGAGGCGGATGATCTCGATTGTGGACCACGTTTCGACGACGTCGGAGAAGGCCGACCGCGCGGCTTCGAGCGCGGCCTCGGAAGGTGACTTGCAGAGCGCGGCGCTCGCTTCGGAGAGGGCGTTCGTCGCCCGCGCGAGATCGCGATAGCCGGGAATGATGAAGCCGTCCACGGCCTGCGTCATCACGCTCGGCACGGCCGCCTCCTCGACGACGCGCGGGGAAAGCGCACCGCCTTCCTGCGCCGCCGCGGGGGCACCCAGGAATATCAGGCCAAGGGCGAGGGGAAGGCTCGCGAAGGGAAGGCGCATCAGAGGGACTCCAGGAATGTGATCAGGGCTTTGCGGTCGTCCTTCGGCATGGCGGCGAAGGCATTGCGTGCCTTCGCCGCTTCGCCGCCGTGCCAGAGTATGGCTTCGGCCAGATTTCGGGCGCGTCCGTCATGGAGAAGGAAGCTGTGCCCACTGACGGTCTTGGTCAAGCCTATGCCCCAAAGCGGGGGTGTGCGCCATTCGCGGCCACTGGCCTCGCCGACCTGCTGGCCGTCGGCGAGGCCTTCGCCCATGTCGTGCAGGAGGAAGTCGGAATAGGGCCAGATGAGCTGAAACGCCTGCGCCTGGTGCGTGGCGTCGCGGCGGGTCACGAATTTAGGTGCGTGGCAGGCGGCGCAGCCGGCGTCATGGAAGAGCCGTTTGCCCCTCAAGGTTTCCGGAAATCTCGCCTTGCGGCGAGCAGGCACGGCAAGATTGGAGGAATAGAACGTCACGAGGTCGAGCACCGGGTCGGGCGCTTCGACCGCTCCGAGCCGCGGCTGCACGCCGTCCGGCAGATCGAGGCAGCCCGTCTGGGCAGCCGTGCAATCGCCATGACTGCGGTCGAGATCGGAGGTGGAGATGCCGATATCGACGGCAAAGGCATCGGCGACCTGCTGGCGCACGGACGGGTTCTGCGCTTTCCAGCCGAAGCGGCCGAGGGTGACGAGGCCGGTCCGGCGCTCGCGCACGAGGGCCGGCCGTCCGCTGATGCCGTCGCCGTCGCGATCCTCCGGATCGGCGCGCGCCAGAATGTCGGCCTCGTGGATGGCCTCGATGAGACCGATGCCGATCATCGGCGAGGCGACGCGCGGCGACAGCGTCGTGGCCGCATCGAGCGGTCCGTAACCGGGATCGGCGATCGCGTAATGCGGCTTGCGGAGCGGGACCGTTTCGCCGCCGGCAAGCGTCACCGGTTCTTCCGTATAGGTGATGTCGAGGCGGCCCTCGGCAGCAAGCCCCGGCACGGCGCTGTCCTGAAGCTGAGCACCATAGACCGGGTCGGGAAAGTTGAGCCGTGCATGGGAGGCGAACTCCGCGCGCTCGGCATCGTCGCGCGGGGCACGGGCGAGCCGAAAGAGCATCGACGTCGCGTCGACGGCCCCCTCGGGCGGACGGCCGCGTCCGTCGCGGACATGACAGCTCTCGCAGGCCCTCGCATTGTAGAGCGGCCCAAGCCCGTCCGAGGCCTGCGTGGACGACGGCGAGGAGACCCAGAGTTTTTCGAAGAGCGCCTTGCCGAGGTGGAAATCCTGCTCGTCCTCGAAAGGGAGATTGGCGGAGGCGTGCGAAAAGGCCCTCCGGTCGGGAGGTGCAGGCGTCGTCGCAGCGCCGCCCGGCATCGACCCGAATGGCTCAGGTCTGGAAAAATCGGTGGTTGGGCGCGTGACCGTCAGGACGCGCTCAAGGTCATGGGCGGAAAGGTCGTCGCGAACAGGCGCGCACCCGACACCCGCCCTTTGCGCGATACCGCCATCGCACGACGCCGCGGGGGCGAAGCCAATGAGCGCGGCAACGGTTAGCGCTAGAAAGCGGGCGATCGTTCTCATCGAGGGAGGCCGGGCCGCCACCTGTCCGTCGCGGCCCGTCTTTTCAGCTTATTGGAAGACGGCGCCAGGATTATCCAGGCTGTCGGAACCTTCAAGTTCCACCGTGCCGAGATCGAGCGCGGCGATGACGCGTTCGACGGTCTTCGCCTGGGCGATCAGCCCGTCGATCGCCGCCTGAACCGTCGCATTGCCCTCCGCGTTGCCCTCGCCGATCATCTGGTCGTAGGCTTCGCCCGTTTCTGCGCGCTTGGCCATCACCTGCATCTTCTCGACCGTTGTGGCGAGACCATCCTTCATTTCCTTGTCGAGGGCCGCGTCCTTGGCCGCGACGAGCTCGGAAAGCGAAGGGCCGGTAAGCTTGCTGCCGTCGACGCGGGTATATTCGCCGCTATAGGCCGACTGGATGCCGATCGCGTCGTGCAGGTGCGAGTTGTGGGTATTGTCGGAGAAGCAGTCGTGCTCCTCTTCCGGATCGTGGAGGAGCAGGCCGAGCTTCATGCGCTCGCCCGCGAGTTCGCCATAGGAGAGCGAGCCCATGCCGGTAAGGATCGCCACGAGGCCGGCCTTCGGATCCGCCTCGACCGCCTTGGTCGCAGCGCCGTCCGGTGTCCAGTTCGCGACCATCTCCTCGAGGTCGGAGACGAGCAGGCTCGTCGCTGCCTTCAGATAGGCGGCGCGGCGGTCGCAATTGCCGTTGGTGCAGGCCTTGGTGTCGAAATCCGTATAGGGCCGGTTGCCGGCGCCCGGGCCCGTTCCGTTCAGATCCTGCCCCCACAACAGGAATTCGATCGCGTGATAGCCGGTCGCGACATTCGCCTCGATGCCGCCTGCCTCCTGCAGCGTGCCGGAGAGGAGCTCCGGCGTGATGTTCGTGGCATCGACATCCTGTCCGTCGACCTTGATCGTCTTGTTGGCGATCACATTGGCGGTGAAGAGGGCGTTCTCATCGCTCTCGCTGCCGTAGCTGGCGTCGACATAGTCGATGAGGCCCTCATCCAGCGGCCAGGCATTCACCTTGCCTTCCCATTCGTCGACGATCGTGTTGCCGAAGCGATAGACTTCGGTTTCCTGATAGGGGTTGCGTGCCCTCAGCCAGGCCTCCCGCGCGGCCTTCAGCGTTTCCTCGCTCGGGCCTGCAATCAGTGCATCCACGGCCTTTTCCAGCGCTTCTGCCGTGGCCAGTGCATCTTCGTATTTGGCGTGCGCAACGGCCGCGTAATGCTTGACGACCGCGGCTGCGTCCGTCGCCGCATTCGCCGGCTGCAACGCCAGCGCCGATGTCGCCGTCATGAGCGCCAGCGCCGCGGCGCGGATGAAATTCTTGGACATGACCCTCTCCTTGTTGCTCGTCGATAGAGCGTACAGCTCCAACCCCGTGAAAAGCGCAAGAGTCATGGACCAAAAGTAAACTGGTGTCAAAGTGTATAGTTTAGAACGGCTTGAAGTTGCCGCCCGCCTCGAACGGCCGGAATCCCCGGGCTGCCTAACGCTTCCTGCCCATGAGACAGAAGAAGAATCCGTCGGTTCCGGTCGATGCCGGTGTCAGCGTGACGGTCTTCATATCGGCGGACCAGGGCTGTGGCTTATCGGTGCCGAAGAGCGCCGCCCAGTTGTCGGCGGCCGAGAGGACCTCGAATTCCGGATTGTCCTCGCAGAAGCCGTAGACCTGCGCCTCGTTCTCCTCCGGAAGGACGGAACAGGTGACGTAGATCAGATGTCCGCCGGGGCGCACGAACTGGGCGGCACCGGCAAGCGCCTCCTCCTGCTGGGCCAGTCGTTCCTCGAGGTTCTTCTGCGTCAGGCGCCATTTCGTGTCGGGGCGGCGCCGCCAGGTTCCGGTCCCGGTGCATGGCGCATCGACAAGCACGCGATCGACCCGCCCGATGAGCGATGTGAGCGACTCGGTCGACTCGTGCACCTGCACGTTGCGGGTGCCGGCACGCTTCAGACGCTCGATAATGGGCGCCAGCCGTTTGCGGTCGGCGTCGTAAGCGTGGACCTGGCCCTTATTGTTCATCGCCGCCGCCATGGCCAATGTCTTGCCGCCGCCGCCGGCGCAGTAATCGAGGACCTGCTCGGCCTCGCCAGGCAAGGCGAGGTCTGCGACAATCTGCGAGCCCTCGTCCTGCACCTCGAACCAACCCTTCTGGAACGAGATTTCCGCCGTTACGTTCGGCAGGCGCGATGCGCCCTCGCCGGCGGGAATGCGCACACCGTGCCGGGCAATCGCCGCAGGCTCGGCGCCGCTGCGCTCCAGCGCCTTCAGCACCTTTTCGCGCGTCGCCTTCAGCGTGTTGACGCGCAGATCGAGAGTCGGCCGGCCGGCAAGAGCCTTCGCCTCGGCGAGCCAGTCGTCGGAGAAATTCTCTTCGAACGAGCCTTGCGTCCATTCCGGAATATCGCCCTGCACATGCAGGGGAGCATCTTCGAGCCGTCGCTGGGCGAAGGCCTTCATCATCGCTTCCGAAGGCGCTTCGGGCGCGAACCTGTCGTCGGCGAGTTCCGCCGCAAGCGTGTCGGCGCGAAAGCCCCATTGCCGGTACATGACCGCATGGCCGAGGGCTACCGGGGTGTCGCTGTCCATGAGGTAGGCGTGGGAGAGTTTCATCCGCAGGGCATCATAGACGATGTTGCCGATGGCGGCGCGATCGCCGGAGCCGGCGAAGCGGTGGGACAGGCCCCAATCCTTGAGGGCATCGGCGACGGGTCGCCTGCGCTTTTCGATATCGTCAAGAACCTCGATGGCCCCGGAGAGCCTTCCGCCCAATCGCATCTTCGATGAACTCCTTTTTCGCCGTGGTAGCGGCGATGACATCGAAGAGCAAGACGGCGGCCGCATTATGTAAGGGGCGCGACCGGCCCTTGCAGTCTGGCTCGCCCGAGATGAACCGGGCGAATCCTGCGCATCGTCAGGAATTGACGACCGTGTAACAGATGCTGGCGGTGCCGGAGCGGATCATGCCGATCTTGGAGGCGGCCGCCTTGGAGAGATCGATCACCCGGCCGCGAATGAACGGGCCGCGATCATTGATCCGGACGACGACGGACTTGCCGTTGCGCTTGTTGGTCACCTGGACCTTCGTGCCGAATTTCAGTTTGCGATGCGCGGCGGTCAGGTGCGCGGCATTCATTCTTTCGCCGGAGGCCGTTTTGGAGGAAAGCGCGTACCAGGATGCTCCCCCGCAACCAGCGCCTGCTGCCTGACTTTCGGATGCCGAGACCAGGCCCATCCCGACGGTGAATAGTGCTGCCGCGGCAGCAGTCTTGATTTTCGCTGGCGTCAAGCGATGCCCCCTTCGGTTTGAAAAATTCGTCAGTTCCCTTTGTTGATCGAGCTAATTGAGGTGAAACATGGCAAAAACGTGCTTCAACCGTTAAGTTCTCATTAGGAATGTCTGAAGACCTGTTGATTTTAAAAATAAACAACAGATTGAATTAGTTTAGAATTGCGAGGGAAGTTCTTTGGAATCAGCAACTAAGCGCTGCTGGCGGCGCGCCGGCCCGCGCAGCGACGCCTCTCGCAAATAAAATCATTAAAATTTTCGCCTTGCATGAAAAATCGGGAATCGAGACCGTTGAATTCTTGCTACTAGCGCCAAGGTTGTGGAAATGGCGAAGTATAGGCCGAATAATGACAGCATAATCGTGTCAAGGCGATTCGCGTGAAATCAATACTTTCAAAACGGCGTTAGACTTGCTTGACATCCCGCGCGATATTCTAGTCGGCCTTGAGGAAATAGGTGCTTATTTCCGGTCCCAGGTTCCCGATGTCCACAGCTGTGCAAGCGACACGCGATAGTTCGGGAAGTCCGGATCGAAGCCCGCCTGGTGCAGTCGCGCATTGGAGACACGCTTGTTCTCGCCGTAGAAAGAACGCGCCATGGGGGACATATCTGCGGTTTCGAACGGGATCTCGGGCGGAGGTTCGACGCCCATCAGCCGGGCGGCTTCCTGGACCACATCCTGTGGTGGCGCCGGCTCGTCGTCGGTCACGTTGAAGACGCCGCCCACGCCCCGCTTTGCGAGAAGGGCGGTCGCCGCGCCGATGTCTTCGACGCGGATACGGTTGAAGACCTGGTTCGGCTTGATGACGCGGCGCGCCGTGCCTTCGGAGAGATTGCGGAAGGCATTGCGGCCCGGGCCGTAAATGCCTGCAAGCCGAAGCACCGCCACCGGAATGCCGCGCTGTGCGCCGTGCTCGAGCCAGGCGTTTTCGGCTTCCACACGCTCCAGCGAGCGCTGCGAGACCGGGTTGAGCGGCGTATCCTCGGTGACCCAGGCGCCGCCGTGATCGCCATAGACGCCGACCGTGGAAAGATAGCCCACCCACTCCAGCCGCGGCAGAAGTTCGGCAAGCGGCGGCGTTCCGGCGCGAAACATCGGGTCGCCATCGCGGCCCGGCGCGATCGACTGAACGAGGTGGGTGGTTTCCCTCATCACATCCTTGAGCTCGTCCGATATTTCCGCGCCGTCGAAGAGGATCGGGCGGATACCGGCAGCCTGCAGGCGGCCGAGCTTTTCTGCCGCCCGGGTGGTGCCGGACACGGACATCGCCAGGGGAGCGAGCGCGCTCGCGATCGCCGTGCCGGAATAGCCCGCACCAAGGATCAGGACATTCATCGGTTCACTCCCGCCATTTGCCATTCCGCAAGAACCTCGTCATCGGTTTCAGGCCCGCATTGCCGGGCGAAGACCGCCAGATCGGCGGATGAAATCAGTCGCGAAAGCGCCCAGACCGCCATCCCCCTGACGGTCGGCGATGCATCCGCCGCCAGCGCCTTGCAGACCTCTATCAGGCTCTTCTCACCGGAATTGCCGGCGGCGATCAAGGCATTTCGGACGAAACGATCACGCCCGATGCGCTTTACCGGTGATCCGGAAAAGAAGGCCCGGAAACCTGGGTCGTCGAGCGTCAGCAGGAAGGAGAGCTCCGGTTCCCTGAGATCGTCCCGCGCCTGGAGTTTCATTTCCGATGCCGAACGCGCGAACTTGTTCCAGGGACAGGCGGCGAGACAGTCGTCGCAGCCATAGATGCGGTTACCGATCAGCGGCCGCAACTCAGGCGCAATCGATCCCTTGTGCTCGATCGTGAGATAGGAGATGCAGCGTCGCGCGTCGATGCGGTAGGGCGCCGGAAAGGCATCGGTCGGACAGGCGTCGAGGCAGGCCCGGCAGGAGCCGCAATGGTCGCGCTCGGGCTCGTCTAGGTCCAGTTCGGCTGTCGTGAAGAGGCTGCCGAGAAAGAGCCAGGAGCCGAATTCGCGGCTGACCAGATTGGTGTGCTTGCCCTGCCAGCCGATGCCGGCCTTTTCCGCAAGCGGCTTCTCCATGACAGGGGCGGTGTCGACGAAGACCTTCACGTCTTCGCCCGCCCGGGCGGCAAAGCGCGTGGCGATCTCTTTCAGCCGGCCCTTGACCACGTCGTGATAGTCGCGATTGCGGGCATAGACGGAGATCGCGCCGCGATCGCGTCTGGCGAGGACCTCGCGCGGGTCGTCCTCGGGAGCGTAATTCATGCCGAAGAGGACGATCGAGCGCACTTCGCTCCAGAGGACGCGCGGATCGGACCGGCGCTCGGCTGTCTCGGCAAGCCAGTCCATCGTACCATGGGCGCCGGCAGCCAGGAACTGCCTCAGCCGCTCGGGCGCCTGGGGTATGGCGTCCGGATGGGTGATGCGACAGATGTCGAACCCCTTGGCCGCGGCTTCCTCTTTCAGGAAGGCGGTAAGGGTCCGTCGTTTCCTGCCCTGGTTGTCCGCTTTTGCAGCGTCGCCGGGCATGATCTGGTCCTTAAAAGTCGAGATCCGCATAATGTGAGACCGGGGTCACGCCGCGCACCCGCTCGGCGAGCAACGGCCGGAAAGATGGGCGCGACTTCAGCCGCTGGTACCATTCCTTGGCGGTCGGCGCATCGGACCAGTCGATCTCTCCGAGATAGTCGAGCACGGAAATCGCCGCGGCTGCGGCGAGATCCCCATAGGAGATGCGGTCGCCGGCAAGCCAGGGGCGCGATCCGGCGAGCCACGAGAGATACTTCATGTGCTGGCGGATATTGCTGCGCGAGGTGCGGAGAATTTTCGAATCCGGCGCACCGCCGCCCTGGTCCGGGGTCATCTGCAGCTTGAAGATTCGCTCGCGCACGAGCGGGCGCGTCACGTCGGCTTCCATCTTCTGCAGGAACCATTCCGTGAGCCGGCGGATTTCGGCGCGCTGAAACGGGTCCTCGGCAAGAAGACGGCGATCGCGCTTCATGATGCCGCTGGTCTCGTCGAGATATTCGGAGATGATCGTCGCGCCGCAGAGCGCGCGCATGCTGTCATCGACATAGACGGGCAGAGTGCCGGCGGGATTCAGCGTCAGGAAGTCGCGCCGGTTCTCCCATGGCTGTTCTTCGCTCAGTTCCGTCTGATAGCCATATTCTGAGAGAATAAGGCGTACGAACCGCGAAGCAGGGGACATGGGGTGATGATACAGTGTCGGCATCGATGATCAGATTGCAGCTGTTTTCGGGGATATCGGCGTCGCGGCATATGCAACTGGCCACGGCTCGTTACAACGAGCTATAGGTAGTTGCGGTGGCAAACACAAGAGAATCGACCTTCTCCTCCCACATCCAATTATATCAGGAATAGCTTTTACATGGCGGATCAATCGATCATAAGCGCGCTCGTCCTCGGGCTCATCGAAGGGCTGACGGAGTTCATCCCGGTCTCGTCGACGGCGCATGTGCTGCTTGCCGGACACTTCCTCGGATTCAAATCGCCGGGAAACACCTTTGCCGTTCTGATCCAGCTCGGCGCCATATTGGCGATCCTGCTCGTCTACTTCCAGAAGCTGCTGGCGATCGCGCTCGCCCTTCCGACGAGCGTCAAGGCCCGCCGCTTCGTCTTCTCGGTTCTCCTCGCCTTCCTGCCGGCGGCGCTTATCGGTGCTGCAGCGCATGGGTTCATCAAGTCGGTGCTTTTCGAGACGCCGATGCTCATCTGCGTCGTGCTGATCGTCGGCGGCATCATTCTTTATGCGATCGACCGGCTGCCTTTGACGCCCCGCTACACCGACGTGTTCGACTATCCGCCTTCGCTCGCGCTGAAGATCGGCCTCTTCCAGTGCCTCGCCATGATCCCGGGAACGTCGCGTTCCGGCGCGACCATCGCCGGGGCCCTGCTGATGGGGACCGACAAGCGCTCCGCCGCCGAGTTTTCCTTTTTCCTGGCCATGCCGACCATGGTCGGAGCCTTTGCGCTCGACCTCTACAAGAACCGGGATGCGCTCTCCTTCGACGATGTCGGACTGATCGCCGCCGGTTTCATCGCCGCATTCATCGCCGGAATTTTCGTGGTGCGCTCGCTGCTCGACTTCGTCTCGCATCGCGGCTTCACGCCCTTTGCGATCTGGCGCATCCTCGTCGGCACCGCCGGGCTGGTCGGTCTGTGGCTGCTCGGATAACGCAGTCCGGAAACATAAAGCCGGATGCGTCTCTTTCGAAACGCACCCGGCTCCTGGCCCCCGCCAAAACTCAACATGCCCGGCTCGAAGCCGAGGCGAAAATGTCCGGCTTACTCGCCGGCAAACCCGATCGACGCCGTCGTGCACGGGTTGACACCGTAGGCCGGCGTGCAGCCCTTGTTGCTGCTGGCCACGGTGCCGGGTGCCATGAACGAGCCAGCCAGAATGATCAGTGCCGCAGACGCAAAAAAGATTGCGATCGACTTGCCCATGGGACGTTATGCCTTTCGAGTGTGATGTCTGCACCGGCGGCGCTCGCCGAGCGGTCAGTGCGAGCGGTGTTTATTCTGCGATCATGTCATGATCAATATCAGGGCGGGCTGAATCTGCGGTAAACGGGATTCGGATTTGCAACTGCGGCAGAACTGCAACGCTGTTGCCGAACGGGCACAGCGGGGGGCCGCAAAAAAGCCGCCGGCGGAGCCGGCGGCCTGAATGCGTACGGTAGTGATGCGACGGCTCAGGCGGCGCGGCCGCTGCGCGTATATTGCCCATGCGGGCGATAGCGTACGAGATAAGTCGGCAGGATCGACTCGAGCATCGTCGGCTCGATGCCGATACCTGCAAGCGTGCGGCCTTCCGCTTCGGCCTTTGCCGAGACGACATTGTCCGATTTCAGCAACACCACCTGGTCGGCGGTGAGCGGCGGCGTGATGAACGGCACGAGCGAGGCGACGCTGCCCATCAGCGAGGCGATGCCGAAGGGTAGCGACACGAAGGAGCGCTTGCGGTCGATCGTCTTCAGCATGATATCGAGACATTCGCGGAACGAGAGCACCTGCGGCCCGCCGAGTTCGTAGATCGTCCCACCGGTGAGCGTGCCGTCGACGGAGCGGGCCACGGCCTCGGCAACGTCGGTGACGTAAACCGGCTGAAACCTGGTATTGCCGCCGCCGATGAGCGGCAGGACCGGCGAGAACCGGGCCATTTCGGCGAACTTGTTGAAGAAGCCGTCTTCGGGGCCGAAGATGATCGACGGGCGGAGGATCACCGCGGCCGGAAGCGTTTCGAGGATCGCAGCCTCGGCGCGTCCCTTTGTCCGGGCATAGCTCGACTCGGAGTTTGCGTCGGCGCCGATCGCCGAGATATGGGTGAGCGTGGCGCCCGTCGCCCGGGCCGCCTCGGCGACCGCCCGCGCGCCGAAATCCTGGACCGCCTCGAAGGTGTTGCGGCCGCTTTCGAAGAGCACGCCGACGCAGTTGATCACATGGTCGGCGCCGTCGACAGCGCGATCGACCGACCTGCGGTAGCGCAGATTGGCCTGAACGAAGGAGATTTGCCCGACATTGCCGAGCGGTTGCAGGTGGCCGGCGAGATCCGGACGGCGAACCGCGACGCGAATGCGGTAGCCGCGTTTGGCGAGCGCGCGCACCACATGACGGCCGACAAATCCGGATCCGCCGAAAATCGTCACCAGCGGCGGAAGGTTGGACAAAGTCATGAGAAACGCACTCCTGATGTCAATGGTAGAATTGCTTGCTACATAGCCCAAGCGTCGAGCGAGGTGAAGGCCAATCCGCACGCTTCGGAAGCGTGCTCCGATGCGTCGCGGAACCTCGCCTCAAACACCCTCTACGACGACCATTTCGGCATCGGCGACTTCCTGGCGGATGGCCGCGGCAATCTGGTATTCGGGCGAATTGTAACAGTCGACGGCCGCCTGCAGCGAGGGGAATTCGATGACGACGTTGCGGGTACGAGCGGCACCTTCGAGCCGATGGAACTGCCCGCCGCGCGCGAGGAAGGTCGCGCCGTATTTTTCGAAGGCGGGCGTCGCCGCTGTCACGTAATCCTTATAGCGTTCGGGGTCCCTTATATCGACCCGAGCGATCCAGTATCCTTTGGCCATGATGAACTCCTCGTCTTTCACGAAACGCAGACGGGATGGTTACTTCCGGCAAAATGCGCCCCAGGTCAAGCAGGCCCGAACGTCGCCCGAGCGCTATACGGCGGATCAACGGGAGAGGGCGCTCTCCATTTCGGCCAGGATCGCGCGGCTTGCTGCGAGAGGGTCGGGCGCGGCAACGATCGGCCGCCCGACGACGAGGTGGCTCGAGCCGGCGCGAAGCGCGTCGGCCGGCGTCATCACCCGCTTCTGGTCGCCTTTTTCCGCACCGGCCGGGCGGATGCCCGGCGTCACCAGCGCCATGTCGCCGCCGATGATCTTTCGCACGGCGGCGGCCTCCTCCGCCGAGCAGACGATGCCCCCCATGCCTGCGGCGCGGGCCTGTTCGGCGCGGCGCAGGACCAGGCTGTGCGGATCATATTCATAACCGGCATCGATGACGTCCTGTTCGTCCATCGAGGTGAGCACCGTCACGCCAAGAAGGCAGAGGTTCGAGCCCCTGGCCGCTTCGACCGCCGACTTCATCGCCTTCGGATAGGCGTGCAGCGTCAACATCGACACGCCCATCTTGACGATGTTCTCCACGCCCTTGGCCACCGTGTTGTCGATGTCGAGCAGCTTCATGTCGAGGAAGACCTGCTTGCCGCTCGCGGCGAGATCGCGCGCGAAGTCGAGGCCGCCGGCGAAGGCCAGTTGATAGCCGATCTTATAGAAGAGGACTTCCTCGCCGAGCGTCGAGACGATTTTCTCGGCCTCGGTCACCGTTGGAAGATCAAGGCCGACGATCAGCCGGTCGCGCGCGCTTGTGCTCATATCGAGATCACCCCTGCCAGAACTCCATCGGCGTCCAGTCGCATGTGACGGCGCGATCCGCAAGACGGAAGGCGAAGAGATTGCCGCCGCCCGGCGGCTGATCGGTGCTGCGGGCGATCGCCGTGCCCGTCATCCGGCATTTGAGCAGCGTACCGACGCCGCCATGGCCGATGAAGGCGATGGGCACTGCCGGATCGTGCCGGTCGAGAACCTGGAAGACGGCCCTGGAGATTCGCGCCTGGGCGTCGACGGCACGCTCCCAGCCCTTGAAGCTCTCTTCAGGCCGGGCAAAGAACTGATCGGCCGCCTTCTCGAACTCCTCCGGCGGCAGGAAGCCGGTCGCGGAACGGTCGTTCTCGCCCATCTCTTCGTCCGTTTCGACCGGGATGCCGGCAGCGTCGGCCAGGAACCGCGCCGTTTCGATCGCCTTCTTCTCGCCACTGGCCAATATGCGTCCGAGCAAACGGACCCATGGCTGTTTCGCCGTGGCGCGCATGCGCTCTTCGCCCAGCTCGGACAGACCCCATTGGGGCACGGAGACGGCGGGATCGATTCTGACCTGCGGATGGGTGAGATAGATGCCGAACACCGGACTTGGCGCCGTCAGTGCGTCTTGCGGTAGATCCACAGCTGCGCCGGCGGAATGTTTCGCACGACGAAGTCGAAATGCTGGATTCGGTAGCGGTCCGGCATGGCGACCACCGGCGACATCGGACCGTAGGAGATCTGAACGACCGGGCGGCCGAAGGGAATGCGCGAGAGCAGGTCTTCTATGAGTTCGACGCGGCGATGCATCGGGAAATTCAACAACGGTACGGCGGAAATGACGCTGTCGAACTGCTGATCCTTGAAGGCCCCAAGCGTGCGGGAAAGATCGAAGGCGTCGCCGTTGATGAAATGCACGCCGTCGAAATGCGCCTTGAGCTGCTTGTAGAAGTCGGTGGAGTATTCGATGGAAACCAGCTTTTCAGGCTCTATGCCGCGCTCGAGGATCGCCTTGGTGATCACCCCGGTGCCGGGGCCAAGCTCGAGGACCGGCAGACCGGATTCTGGATCGACTACGCTGGCCATGCGGCGTGCCGTGATGGCGGAAGTCGGGAGGATCGCGCCGACCGCGCGGGTATTGCTCATCCAGCCCTTGAAGAAGCGGATCTCTTCGTCGAATTTCCGACCGAATTTTTCCTTCACCCTCAAGCGCAAGCTCATCGAATCCCCTCGCAGTATGATTTGCAGTTGCGCTCTTATCGTGATTCGTGTGGCTGCGTGAGCGCTTATTCATAATGTGCTTCCATCTGCGGCAAAAACAAGTCCGACTGCGTCTAAAAGCGACAGATCATGAACGATGCGCGACGGGTACATATGAAAAAGCCCGCCGAACGGCGGGCCTTTATCGCAGTCTGCGGCACGTGTTACACGCGCATCGGCATCAGCACGTAGAGCGCATCCTCCGCGGCAAGATCGCGCACGAGCGTCGGCGAACCGGGATCGGCCAGCAGGAAGACCGCCTCGCTGCCGGTCAGTTGCCCGGTGATGTCGAGAAGATATTTGGCGTTGAAGCCGATCTCGAGCGGATCGCTTTCGTAGCCGACCGGCAGTTCTTCGGTGGCGCTGCCGGAATCCGGGTTGTTCACGGTCAGCGTCATCTGGCCGTCGGCAAGCGCGAGCTTCACGGCGCGGCCGCGTTCGGAAGAGATCGTGGAGACACGGTCGACGGCCTGCGAGAAGGACTGGCAATCGACGCGCAGCTCCTTGTCGTTGCTGGCGGGGATCACGCGCTGATAGTCGGGGAAGGTTCCGTCGATCAGCTTCGACGTCATGACGATGGAGCCGATCGTCAGGCGGATCTTCGCGTCCGAGACCTCGACCGTCACCACCACGTCCGGACTGTCGAGAAGTTTCTGCAGTTCGCTGACGGTCTTGCGCGGAATGATGATGCCGGGCATGCCCTCGGAGCCCGACGGCGCTTCGACATCCGCACGGGCGAGCCGGTGGCCGTCGGTCGCGACGGCGCGCAGCTTCAGGTCGCCGTTGCTCTCGACCGTGTGCACGAAGATGCCGTTCAAATAGTAGCGTGTCTCTTCCGTCGAGATCGCGAACTGGGTGCGGTCGATCAGCATCTTCAGATCGGGCGCCTTCAGGCGGAAGGAGTGCGAGAACGTGCCGGCGGTCAGATCGGGAAAATCCGACTGAGGCAGGCACTGCAGCGAAAACTTGGAGCGGCCGGAGGCGACGGTCATCGCCGTGCCTTCAGCATTGGTGGCCAGCCGCACCTCCGAGCCGTCCGGCAGCTTGCGGACGATGTCGTAGAGCAGATGCGCCGGAACGGTGGTGGCGCCGGCCTGTTCCACCTGCGCCGGCGTCGCCTCGGTAATCTCCAGGTCGAGGTCGGTCGCCTTCATTTCGAGGCTGGCGCCGTCGGAGCGCAGGAGCACGTTCGAAAGGATGGGGATGGTGTTTCGCCGTTCGACCACGCGGTGGACATGGTTTAGCGATTTCAAAAGGTTGGACCGCTCGAGAGTAATACGCATGGATGCTACCGCTTTCAACCATTGCCGCGCGGGCGAGGGGACCGCCGCGGCGTCAACTGCGTGCCCCGGCCGCTCGGCCGGAAGGATGTGGACGGGCAAAATGGCAGAAAGAGAGCCGCAAAAGCAAGGGGTTTTGAGCCCTCTTCCCCAAATGCGAGACTGCAGGCGCGGCCCGCCCTTGCCCCGGGCTCCCCGCTCACTCATAAAGGGCGCGAACCCGGTTTGGCCGGAATGGTCGATCGGAATGATCGGGCCAGGAGTGATTGGGAAGGCGGCGTTGCAAAAGCAGCAATCGACGGATGCATCCGAAAAGGAACGGCAGCGCGGTTTTCGCCTGCACAATACGAACATTCCTGCGCGCCCGCTGGAGCCGTGCCTTTATCTCGTGGCAACGCCGATCGGCAATCTCGGCGACATCACGCTGAGAGCCCTAGAGACGCTTGCCGGGGCCGATGTGCTCGCTTGCGAGGACACGAGGGTGACGCGGGTGCTTTTGGACCGCTACGGCATCGTCAATCGGCCCACCGCCTATCACGAGCACAATGCCGCCGAGGCGGGGCCGCGACTGCTTGCAGCACTTGGCAATGGGAAATCGGTGGCGCTCGTCTCCGATGCCGGTACGCCGCTCGTCTCCGATCCGGGCTATCGCCTGGCGCAGCAGGCGGTCGAGGCGGGCTACCGGGTCGTTCCCATACCTGGCCCCTCGGCGCCGCTTGCGGCCCTCGTCGGCTCCGGCCTTCCGAGCGATGCCTTCCTCTTCGCAGGCTTTCTGCCGGTGAAGGACAAGGCGAAGCGCGACCGGCTCGCCGAACTCGCGGCCGTTCCCGCCACTCTCATCTTCTTCGAGTCCCCGCATCGCATTGCTGCGACCGTCACTGCTGCGGCCGAGGTCCTCGGCGCAGACAGGAGGGCGGCCGTCTGCCGCGAACTGACCAAGACCTTCGAGGAGTTCCGCCGCGGAACGCTCGGCGAACTCGCGGCGATTTACGACGAAAGCGCCAATGTGAGAGGCGAGATCGTCCTCGTGGTCGGTCCGCCAGAGGCAAAGCCCCAGCCGGAGGCGGCCGACGTCGACGCACTGCTCAAGGAACTCGCCCGCGACCTGCCGATGGGCAAGGCCGCGACCGAGGCGGCGCGCCGCACGGGGCTGGCGCGCAAGGAGCTTTACGACCGGCTCCTTCATCTCAAGGATGGCGATGAAGGCTGAGCGACCGGACACCCGCAAGCTGAAGGCGCTGAAGCGGGGCCACATCGCCGAATACCGCGCCGCGCTCTGCCTGATGCTGAAGGGCTATCGCATCGTTGCCATGCGCTATCGCACCAGGCTCGGCGAGATCGACATCATCGCCCGGCGCGGCGACCTGGTCGCCTGCGTCGAAGTAAAGGCCCGGGTGAGCCTGGAGGATGCGGTCTTCGCCGTCACAGACACGGCGCAACGGCGCATCCGGGCGGCAAGCGATCTCTGGCTGTCGCGCCAGGGCGATTTCCACCGCCTGTCGGTGCGCTACGATATCGTCGCCGTAACGCCGTGGCGCTGGCCGCGGCACCTGCCGGACGCCTTTTGATGACGCCTTTTGATAGGCGGGAGCGGCGGGAACCTTCTTGCCTAACCACGGTACGCATTCTACATCTTGCGGGCTTTTCTGCGGTGCCGCTCGTCGCGAAGACGAGGGGCGGAGCATCGCGTCGAATTGCCGTATAATTCGATTTCCGACCGGAGCCGGTCGAAGGAACTATGCGCATCGTGGATCCAGATCGGGAACGGGAAAATGGCAGGAATCGTCAATGTCGGGGTCCAGATGGACCATGTTTCGGGCATCACCATTGCGGGCGATTCGACCTTCGCGATGAGCCTTGAGGCGCAGGCCCGAGGCTATCGCCTGTTCCACTACACGCCCGACAAGCTGTCGCTCCGGGACGGCAGGGTCTATGCGACCGCGCAGCAGATGCAGTTGCGCGACGTCAGGGGCGACCACTTCACTCTCGGCGAAGACGAGCGGATCGATCTTTCGACCATGGACGTCATCCTGCTTCGCCAGGATCCGCCATTCGACATGGCCTATATCACCTCGACGCATCTGCTCGAGCGGCTGCACCCGAAGACGCTGGTCGTCAACGATCCGGCCTGGGTCAGGAACTCGCCCGAGAAGATCTTCGTGACCGAGTTTCCGGATCTGATGCCGAAGACCCTGATCACGCGCGACCCGGACGAGATCGCCCGCTTCCGTCAGGAGATGGGCGACATCATCCTGAAACCGCTCTACGGCAATGGCGGCGCCGGTGTGTTCCACTCCGCGCGTGACGACCGCAATTTCTCGTCGCTCCTCGAAATGTTCGCCCAGATGTTCCGCGAGCCTTATATCGCCCAGGAATATCTGCCGGCGGTCCGCAAGGGCGACAAGCGCATCCTGCTCGTCGACGGCGAGCCGGTCGGCGCGATCAATCGCGTTCCGGCCGAGCACGATTCTCGCTCCAACATGCATGTGGGCGGGCGCGCGGAGGCAACCGACCTGACGGCCCGCGAGCGGGAGATCTGCACCCGCATCGGGCCGGCCCTGAAGGAACGCGGTTTCCTCTTCGTCGGCATCGACGTGATCGGCGACTACCTGACCGAGATCAACGTCACGTCGCCGACCGGCATCCGCGAAGTGAAGAAGTTCGGCGGTGCCGACGTCGCTAGCCTGCTCTGGGACGCGATCGAGAAGAAGCGCGCCTGATCTTTACGGCGGACCGCCACTCTCGCTCTTGTGTTCTATCATTGTTCTTGTTTTCAAGCGTATTCCGTGCAAGATTTACCGTTGCAACCGGTTTTGGTTGTGACGGCGTGTGTGGGCCGCCGTGCTGGAGCGGGATTGCGGAAGGACGATGATCCTTCGCGCTCCGCTCGAAATCAGGGGGCAGTATGGTCGCGCGCGTCAGCACGGTTGCGTTTCAGGGTATCGAGGGCGTTCCGGTCGACGTCCAGGTGATGGTTGCACCCGGCAAGGTCGGTATGCAGATCGTCGGACTGCCGGACAAGGCGGTGGCCGAAAGCCGCGAGCGCGTCCAGGCGGCGCTTCATGCATCGGGGCTGGCGCTTCCCGCCAAGCGGGTGACCGTCAATCTGGCGCCGGCGGACCTTCCGAAAGAGGGAATCCCTCTGCCACATTCGTCGTCTTATCCTTTTACTTGAAGCCCTAGTTTCAGGGCAGAAACCGCCTTTTCGGCGAAAGGATATCGATCTCCTTTCGAGGGTAAATCGTTCAACTGCTTTAGGTTGTAAGTCGAACCTTCGTTAGCTCGGCGTGGCGAACGGGTTTGAGCCACTCGAAGATTAGTGGCATCGCGTAGACTGGAGTACCAACGCTCTATAAGTCTCATTGACTTCGCGCAGCGAGGACACAAACCGAATTTCATTCAGCGGCCGGACGATATCGGCCATATGAACGCTGTCCCGATCGCGTCTGACGACCGGCTGCTCAGTTCATGAAAATGCTGGTGGCCCGAACGAGCTGCGGGGAAGCCCAACGGACGTCTCTTGCCGTACTGAAAGTGGCAGACCCGTACCTACGCATCGGTTTCCGCGTGCCTGTCTGCGATGCGATGGTTCCATCAAAATACGAAACGGCGTGTTCGGGGCAAATATGAGATAGAAACAACGAATAAAAACGAAAACGATTCGAAATCTTGCTTCCGAATCGTTTTCGTTTGCTATATAAGACGCCCGCGAAAACTAATTCAACGTACAAAGCAGCTAGTTTGGGGTCTTTAATTAATGGACTAAGAAACGGATAATCTAAAACCTACGCCGGGTCAATGATTTTATATTGAAGACTTCAATTCCTGTATTCTGTCGTGCGGGGTCTTTATTTTCTCGCTGAGGTCAAGAGGAGGGGGTTTGCAATTCATGACCTCACGCCCGTTTGGCAGCGATCGCTTCTGGAGCGAACGTCGTCGGACACGTTAAGAATGCAATAGGGAATGAGAACATTGGAAGTCGACGAACCTCGGATCGGTCCAGAGGAATTCAAGTTCACAGTTGCGGGTCATAGGCACGCCTACTATCTCACGAGCCTTCGACCTTACTACGGCGAGGCGTTCTGCTGCCATTTTCGCGATGCCTGGACTAAGGCCTCTGGATTGATGCGCGGTACGACTGCAATTAAGTATTTCCAATCGGTTCGCACAGCATTCGAGTTGATTGCCTACAACGGGACTGCCAAGCCGCGTTCCCCAGAGGGCTACATACTCAAATCGTTACGAGACAGCCCTGGCTCGCAGATCGACGAGGAAAGATGGCATGCCGTCACGGTAAATCTTAGCCGATCAATACTGACGATCGGCGACAACAGCTTTATTGAGTCCGACAATCCGACCAGCCGTAACAAAAAGTTGGAAGCCTTGAATGCGGGGTTCAAATGGCTCCATCAGGGCGGGGTGATACCTGACGTCCCACTGGAAGGGCGTCTCGAAACAAGAAACCATGACTCTTCGAAATGCTTGGCGACGTTGGCCTTCGAGAAGGCACGATTTGGTATCGCCGGCCTTAGCGCGAACGACGCGTATCAGGCGTTTCTAACAATGAACGTCGATATGTTGGAGGAGGTCAGGAGGTGTTTATGCGTGGACCTCAAGGAAAACTATGAGAAGTTCAAATTGGGAAAGGCATTGATGTCCGATCCCACCGTTCCTGAGATTTCCGATGTCGAAGATACCTTGGTAGCGATTGGCCGCAGACGGCTGCGAAAAGGGGAGGGCTGCGCGGCGCTAGGCCTGACGCGCCAGCAAGGTTGGGTGCTGGCGTTGAAAATTTTAAAGCGCAGGGCGTTGGGTGGCGATCCTCCCCATGAGAACCTTCTTTGTTTCGCACGCACCATGGTCAGCCACGTGGATGCGCAACCTTATTTCGAGGCAACAACGAGGACGCTGAACGCGGCGTTTCATATCATTCTGATCGACGTCGGCGGAAACAGTCAGCCGATCGAAGACATACCCTTTGAATGTTACAAGTCGAAGGCGAAGAGGGGAAAGATAGTCATACGTAGTCTGCGACTTGGTAAGAACCGAGCCGGGACCCAACACAGCAAAAAGAAAGTTCAAGGTGAGATTGCTTCAACGGTGGAAGAAATCGACCTAATTCTGCCGACGAAAGATCACCCCGACCGCCCCTCCGGCATTGTCGTAATAGACATGTATAAGGAACTCACCGCTTCCATGAGAAGTGTTTCCGGACCCACGCGCGACAGGCTTTGGGTCTGGCGTGTGGCATGGGAAACGCAAGTTAAGACCAGTCTCGCGTCAGTCGGGTTGGAGCGTTGGCAAGATTTCTTGGACAGAAACGTCGATAACCGTTTGATTGGCGGCCTGCCTGTGACGCGCCAAATCCTTCGTACGAGCGTAGCAAACACGCGGGGCGAGCGCGGTGAGATTGACTGGGTCATCCAACAGGCAATGATGAACCATTCGACTCCTGGAACGACATTTGAATATTTAAGCGAAAAGGCAGTGCGAGCATATCTAAACGGTCAGATCAGGGATTTTCTGAATGCTTGGGAGGCCGTTGGCGCTGTTGATATCGAAAACGCTGCGAGAGTGCTGGGTATAGCTCCGGAGGAATTATCCAAACGGGCTCTTCTCGGGCTCGAAAACGGACTCGAGTTTGCCACTGGACGGCCGGTAGATGAAACGCCCGACCAGAATAACGCCGAGAATGCAGAGCCAAAGTTGGTTGCTGCAGCGAAGTCGTTTTCGATCAGCGATAAGGCGATGAAATGTCTCGAACTTGCTCGCAGAGCCCTGCGAGATCAGTTCGAATGGATGCTTCACACAAATCCGGAACGTTTGTTGCGCATGTGGGTGCCATGGCTGGCTCTATGTGAGGGGTATTCCCGCGTTTTGGAGAAAAGCGGCTATCGAGTCAGGTTCAAAAAAATCTGTACTGAAATTGAAGTCAAGCTCCAAGCGGGTGAGATGAGGTTACCCCTCATATGGTAATCAGACCGAAACCCAAAGCCGCGCCGCAGCGGTCGCTTCACGATGAGATCATTGGAAAGCTCTTCAAGCCGGTATGGCTTGTGAACGACTCCCTTTTGGATAACTGCTGGATTATCAAACTCCATGGCGTCGAGTTGCCGTTCGATTTCGACAAGGCGATCACGCCATGGCCTGATGTAAAATCACTTCTCCATGCCGATTTCGAAGCAGATTTGATAACCGCCAAACTGCTAATTTATTACTCTCTAAAACCAAAGCCCTTGGGCTGGAACGGGGCAGTCCTGTCAGTGCAGCAGACGCTTCGGTCCTATGTCTATCTGGTTCGCTGGCGAGCAGAAAATGGATTGGCGTCTAACAGCTTGCTCACGCCGGAATGGTTCGACGTATTCGATCGCGGTCTCAAAAAAGGCGGACGGGACGGCTTGCTGCCGTTCTCTTCAAGAGCGGCAAGCGTGTTCGACGCTTATGACCGTGGCGAACTTGAGTTGGAGTTTAACGCACGGAACGCGATAGCAGCTCCCGCGTTCGCCCGGCTTCTAGGAATCGACGACTTTCGGACGTTTCCGAAACTGTCCAAGCAAGTTATCGATCGATTGTTGCTTGAGAGAAAGCTTCATGTCTCCAGAGCACCTGTTCGCCAAGGCCGCACGGTCAGGGCTCCAGTTGCTGAGCCGCAATCTCGACCTGTTGAGGAAAATGAAAATTCAGAACTGGAGAACGAAGTATCGGAAATTGATGGTAAATTAACGAGAGATGCGGCTCGTGTTTACTACAAGGTCTGGTTGGATTTATGGAGGGTACGCGACAAGCTTCCGCATGACGTGATCGGCTATAGGGCATTCAAGAACAAGACCGCTCTCGCGCATTTCATGTCTAAATCGGGCCTTCCTTTGGCGCAACCAACCGAGGATGCTCCTGCGCGTCAAACAAGCTGCCTCATTAATTCAGCGTTGACACTCATTATCGATCCGGTGTCAGACGAGTTCATCGATGTCGTGGATAGCCTCGCGAAGCCGAATGCTGTCTTGGACCATGAAGTCGTAGAAAAATTGAATCTTCGACTTATCGAGCTAGGCTTTCCCCGAATAAGGCCAATTTACTCTGAACACAAGGGAACTGGACCGGAAGACGCTCTGACCATCAGTGACTTCGTCTTCAAAATTCTTCCCGCCTCAACCAAAATAATCATTGCAGCGTATTCGGCCAGACGAGACGAGGAAATCGACAAAACAAAAACCGATTGCATTGAAGTGGATAGCCACGGCGATCATTGGCTCCATTGTTTGATTAACAAAAACTTGAACCAAGTAGACCGAATTCCTGTTCCAAGGTCTGTCGCGCGTGCCGTCGAAATCGTTTCACGTATCCGCGCCTTAGGGAAGAAAGCCACTGACAAGCTATTCGATTTCGCTTGTCCTGTTCGCAAACGAGCGGTGAAATTCGATATCCGTGCCATCTTCGACAAAGTCAGAGATTATTTTGGTGTACCGCTCTTGGACGATGGGTCTGCCTGGCGCTTTAAGCCCCATCAATTCCGAAAATTTTTCGGTGTTACCTACTATTGGCGATGGGCCTTTCCGGACTTAACCGCGCTCACATTACAGTACCGTCATTTTAATCAGGACACGACGCGCGCTTATATCGAGATAAAGGGCGCAGAGGCTCTACGCATGCGGGACGAAAAGCTGGCTGCCGCTGCTCGGCAGCGCGATATCGAGCGCAAAATCGACTTCGATAGCAGCCAGAGAGATTTTGTTGCTTGGGTCCTGAAGGGAGTTGCTGAGGGCAAACGGCTGGCGGGAGCCATGGGAAAGAGGATCAACGAGATGGTTGATTCTTTGATCGAGACGTTCTCCACCGAAATAGACATCACAGTGACGGCACCCGACGAAGATTCTTTCGACCAAGCACTGGGACGTTTGATCGACTCAGTATCGATGACCACACATCCCGAGGGACATAGCGTATGTTTTATGGGGTCGAGGATTGACCCGATGCGGCAACAGCAGGCAGCTTCTCAGTGCTTGCAGCATCGACAGCGGGTTACGGGTCAACTCGCCAGCACGTCGTTCTCAGCAGACCTGGGATTCGCCGAGGACACCTCGTGTGCGGTTTGCCCACTCCGTGGGAGGCTGCCAGAGATGATGCCCTACTGGGATCGCGAGGTGCGGAAGGCTAACGAAGCCCTGAGTTCCGCACAAGGGGACCAGAAGGTCCTGCTCAAGGAACGGGCCAGAATTATCCAGGAATATGCGTGAAGGAGCTGACGTGACGCAAGCCAAACACATGTATGGCAAGGGGAAAACCGACGCCACGAGAGAGTCGTTTCGGCGAAAACTCGTGCACATGCACTTGGTGCTAAAAAGCTGGAAGAAGCAAGGTTACAGGGACAAGCAATTCTGGCCGACGAGCCTCAGCGAGTTCGCCGCATGGAACGACCCCGACCGGCAAATATTTTCTTGGTCCAGCCCCAACGTCACAACTCCATCTAACAAAAATTATGAAAAGCTCACCAAGCGCTATTGGCAGCTGCAGGAAAAGGCAGCGCCGCATCTCGCCGATAAGCCCGACGACACGCGTGAGAAGCGAATTTTGCTCAAGCTGGCCGAAGAGAACGCGAGGCTCCTGTGGGCGAACATGGAGCTTCGCGCTGCTTTGGTGCGTGCTGAACCCAACAGCGAGATTTTGAAGAGAATATCCTTCCCGTGAACGCATGAAAAAGCTTTCTAATACAGTTTTGATCAGTTCCGATCGCGCTTTTCGAATAGATGGAAAGCCGGTCGGTTTAATGCCTCTCGTTGTGAACGAGGAGGAGGGCCCTGTCGCTATCATACAGGCGTGGATACTTGATTGCATGGTTCGCATCGGAGAGCCTTGGATCAGTGTCGAAAAACACGTCTACATCATATGCCAATGGTACGACTTCCTGAGATACAGGGGTGTAGCAACGCTCGAGGCCGACGAGGGCCACCTTCGCGACTTTCTGCTAGGAGGCGGCGTGAGGGCGAGCAATGTGCGGAGTATGGTTCCGGACGTGCAGGTAACGGGAACCGTTACCAACCACAACAAATACCGAGTGATCGTCGGTTTTTATGATTTTTGGGAGAATCGCCACGGAAAGTCCCTGAGAGTTCACTACGGCGGGACACTCGCACAGCTCAGGGGGAACGCGTTCGACCGAAAGAACCGATCTGTCTCTCGGGCAGAAATCAACTTTAGCAAGCCCGAGAATGTCGGTACCAAGACCGAGCCGGGGACGCCCACTCCGGACGAAGGAGAACTGATCCTCGAAGAGGCGCTCAATCATCCCAATCCCAACCGGGCACAAACCTGGTATCTCATTGGAAGCCTGGCATTGCGCGGAGGAGCACGCGTCGGCGGCATCAACTCCATCACCGTACCACGCTTAATATCGGCACTGAAAAAGGAGCGAGCGTTTAAAAAAGTAGTCGGGTATGCCGAAATGCTTGATGGCTACCTGCGACCGGGTAACCGCGCTAAGATCAAAGAAATTTTGAGGGGTATGCGGGCTGACCGCAGAACGTTCATTTATTGCGAAGTTCGGAACAAAGGCGGAAAAACGATTCCGCTGCCTATACCGATCCAGCTTTGCGAGGAATTGATCGAGTACCTTTGCACTTACAGGGAAGAAACCAGGCAAGCTTTCCTGAACGCGAAGTGCCCGGTACCGCCAAACATCTTCCTCTCGAACAAAAAAAGGCAAGCTGGCGGCGCGCTGACGTCAAGGGCGATGTCAAATTTCTTCAATCCTATTTTCAAGCGGCTAGAAATCGACGGGACTATCCACAGGCTCCGAGCTACCTTCGCAGAAGAGGTGGTCCGGGACTGCTACGTTCGGGAAAGGGCGATCAACGGCAGGGCCTGGAAGGTCAAAAACGTCCTGCAGTTCGCTTCCAAATTGTTGGGTCATGAGAGTTTGGAAGCGATAAACGACTACCTCAATAACATCATCGCGCAGGAACTGCTCGCCGGACATCCTGTCCTCGTCGGTTCTGAGGAAAACGCAAGCTTTCTCAGGGCGCTTGCAGCGAAGCTTGACGATGTCGAAAATCAGGAGTTCAAAATCGCCCTCAAGCGGTTCTTTGTCGAAAACGGAATGGAGCCAATAGTAGAAGAGGGCAGAAAATATGCCTTGTTCTAGGAGCACGACGAGCATCGATTTTCCAATATCATGTAGGGGAGTTGGTTCCCCAAATCCTTGGCCGCGATCCGGGTCCAGTGTTTCACCGCGTAGACCCCCAGAGATTAACGCATCCAGGGTACCACCTGGGTGAACGTCCAATAAGTCGAGCGCAAACATGCCTCCGTAGGCTAGTGTATCCAGCAATATTACGATGCGGCGGTTGCTCGCTAAACGGGAATGCGCTCTATTTCTCTTATGGCGCGCACACTGATTCTCTCGGACCATGCTGACGATGTTCGGAAGTTGGTTGAATCCTACATTCAGTCCGGAAACCTGAACTTCCTCATTGGATCAGGCGCTTCGATGCCCGCAATTCAAGTTGCTGGCGATATCGAAGCGCAGATTAACGGCCTTCTTATCGGCGGCGATTCCGAAGGGGCCAATCTGGTGGCGCTCGATTTCATTGAGGAGCTTGCGGAAGCCAACGTTGACTTGTTGGCAGATATTGACGACGAGCATCTCGCCGAGACGCTTTCTAACTACGTCGACTTCCTTTCCATCATCGATGCCATCCTGTTCGAACGGAAGAACATCCTCCTGCCCAGGCAGGCGAACATTTTCACGACGAACTACGATCTTTTCATTGAGAAAGCGGCTTCCAAGCTTCCCAATGTCACCTTGAACGACGGGTTCGATCGAACGTCGGCAGTGGGCAACAGGTATCTGTTTTCGCCGGCACGATACTTCGACAGGACCTACCGGTCGGGTAACCTAACCGACCGGATAGCCGAACTGCCGGTATTGAACCTGATAAAGGTGCACGGGTCGCTTAGTTGGATACGAGACGCCGATAAGGAGATTCGCTTCGAGTCGGAAGGCGTCAAACTTTCCGGTAACGTGAGCAAAATTGATCCTGCCGCGGTGCAAGCCGCTTTGGCCACGCGCGCATTGATTCTTCCAAACCTTAGGAAGTTTGAATCCGCGTTGATGGAACGCGTCTATTTCGACTTGCTCCGCCTTTTGTCCAACTGCATGGATAAAGATAATTCACTCCTTGTCGCGTTCGGTTTTTCGTTCGCCGACGAGCATATTCTCGACATTATTCAGCGTGCCCTTCGCAATCCGACCGCCCAGTTGCTGATCTTTGCTTATTCTGATGCGAGCGTGACAGGATTTTCAGGCAGGTTCGCTCAGAACCGAAATGTCACGATCGTCGGTCCGGGCACGGGGCCGTCCATCGACTTCAAGTCATTCAATTCCATTCTGCGGGCAATCATTCCCAATGGTGGTGCTCCGCAATGAGCGACGTCCGTCTCCAGAAGGAGGCTGTTCTTAGGGTCGGTGAGGTCTCAGGCGTCACCGGCCGACGGATTCTCGTCACCGTTGACAAGGATAAGAACCTGTCCGAGCTTTTCTACGACGGCGATCTTCTTAGGAATATCGCCGTCGGGAGCTACATCGACATCCGAAAGGGATTTGTGAGCCTGATAGGTAAGGTCGAGGGCGAGAATGCCAACCCTGACACCTCTCGATTCGATGATGGCGAACCGGTTGTTAGAGGTCGCCGCGTGCTTTCCGTGGCACTGGTCGGGTTCATTGATCGGCGAGGTCGTTTCTATGGAGGGACCAAGGAGCTCCCGCTGGTCGGAAACGAAGCATTCCTGCTTACGCGCGAGCGCGTACTCCAGGTTCACAACCTGATCGCGGAAGACGGAATAGCCCTGCACATCGCGACCTCGGAGTATGAGGGTTATGACATTGCCCTTCCGGTTGACGGTCTTATGAACAGCCATATCGCCATTTTTGGTAACACGGGGAGCGGTAAGTCGAACACGTTGGCCACGCTCTACCAACATTTCGTCACCGAATTACGCGCCATAAATCAGCAGAGGTTCGACGACAACTGTCGGATCATACTGCTCGACTTCAATGGCGAATACGCCCACACCGACTGCATCGCCAATGACAAGACCGTCTACAATCTCTCTACACGGGTTAATGGTGGCGACAAGGTCCCACTAGGAAACACAGGTCTGCTGGACTTGGAGATGCTCTCGATTATTTCGGATGCCACCGAGAAAACGCAGAAGCCTTTTCTGCGCCGGGTCCTCTCTAGGTATGACGCCGTCATGGGCGGAAATGACCCGATTGGACACCTCAGGAACATCGTTCGGCAGCAGATCACGCAAATACTTGGGATGTCGGACAAGGTAAGGGCGGACTTGCTTTTCGACTACCTGCGGCAGGTTCTTCCCGAGCAGGATCAGAACGGCGGCACGGTCGAACTCGCTTCCGACCTCGAATGGCACAACATGACTGCCCAATATAAATGCGGCCAGGAATATCTGCGCAACAATCTGCCAGCGATCCAAAATACCATCGTCTATGGACATGTCGCGAATCTCGAGTTCGAAGACGACATCATCGCGGACTTCGTGACATTCTCATATGTCCAGCTTATTTACGACGTCCTCGCAAACCGGGCTCAGAATGAACATATCGCCCCGGTTATAAACAAGCTGCGGAGTAAGCAGAACGATATCCGAAAGGTGTTCAATCCGGCGATCCAAGGCGACGTCTTTGCCAGCAACGTGGTTGTCGTAAATCTAAACGACGTCAATCTGGAAATGAAGAAGACGATCCCGCTCCTTCTTTGCCGTCGTATCTACCAGGAACATAAGACGTCCTTCCAGGGGAAGACCCTGAACATAGTCGTCGATGAAGCCCATAATATCCTATCGACCGAGTCCTCCCGGGAAACGGAGAGCTGGAAGGACTATCGCCTCGAAACCTTCGAAGAGATTATCAAGGAAGGTCGAAAATTCGGGGTCTTTGTAACCATTGCCAGCCAGCGGCCGAACGACATCTCGCCGACCATTACCTCCCAGGCGCACAACTACTTCATTCATCGGCTGATCAATCAGAAAGACCTGCAGTCGATTGCCAGCGCTGTGTCCTACATCGACAAGCTAACAGAGGAGTCGATTCCAACCCTCCCAACGGGAACCTGCATTTTCAGCGGTATGGCAGGCCAGATGCCTCTTAAACTGAACATCAAGTGCCTGGAACATTCGCTGCAGCCAAAGAGCACCACGCTCCGCTTCGCGTCTTTGCTTTCCCAGAATTGATCGAAATCGCGATCTTCGGGGAACTCGTGCGGGCCGGTGCCGGCCGATTTGCTGTCAGCTCTCATTCCAACGCGGACATGAACCCTACATGTTGGAATGACAGCTTCGCGCCCGCGAAGGGTTTACGCTTCGCGACTTCAAACTGACCCGATAGAGGGTGTGTAGATTTCATCGCCATATCCTCCACGTGTAAGGTAGGGTGCGAACCTCGTTCGGAGATGACGGATATGGGTGTTCGGATCGTTCCTTTGCCCTTCGCCGCCCTCATCGCAGCATCGGCGATTTCACGCTCGGTTTCCATATTTGCGGCCAGCGACAGTATGTAACAGTCCGCTAAGTCGACAAACCGAACCGCCTCTGACGATGGAGTCCGCCTTCTCCTGCGTGAACACCGTTTGACCACCCTACGGACGTTACGGCGGGTTGATCATTCTTCCCACCACAACGATGGCGCAGCTCCCCCTTAACTGACAACCTTTCTTCAACTACGAGTATGTGGGGATTCGCTGGAGGGCAGACATGGCAAGAGGACGTGGGAAAAATCGGGACGTACCAAAACCGGCCTTGCCAATTCTGAAGATGATGCTCGCCGACACCAAGGATATCGACCTTCTGACGATGTTCTGGGCTGTCCACGCCATTCAGGACGACCGCGACGAGCATGTGAAGAAGAACATCTTTGCATACCCGCCAGAAGCCGCCACGACAGACATGATGAGCCCGTATGCGGCATATCCGTGGGATTTGGAAACGCTCATCACCCTGACGCTGAACGAGCCGAAATCAAACCTTCCCCCGTGGCGCGTTCGCCCGCCGGTCAACACCCGCGACTTCAACGGCATTGCCGACGTCGTGAACACGTTGCGGGCGGTGGAGGACGACCAGAGCGCCGAACGCCTCGACAACACCAACATCATGCTGGAAATGCACCGCATCGGGCATCGGCAGTTCCAATGGCAGAATGGCTTCCAGCGTCCGGTGGATATTTACCGGTATCTCTATGTCTACGGACAGGGGGAATGCGCGGCCTACTTCGAGCAGACCAATGGGATTTCGGTCACCGATTTCGTCACCATCTGCTTCGTGCTGTTCGTGACGATGGGTGCGAACCCGTGGACGAAGAAGTTGAACGGCCTCGCCTTGATAGACATGGATGACGCCCTCGTTGACAGGGTGTTGCCGCTTATCTCAGGCGAGTTGTGGGCTGTACGGCGGGAATCGCTGGCCCTACTCCAGAAGGTGGAAAAAGGCCTTGGTGTCAGCCTGCCGGCCATCTATCAGCCGAGCTACCTGCGGGTGAAACCCCTCATCCGCACGGCCGTCCACAACACCTACATTGCGCCTCTGCCGTCGCTGATATTGCTGCGGGCGACGGTCGGGCTCTACTACGACATCATCAAGGGCGGTACTCCCGTCCTGAACGATGCAAACGCCCGATTCGAGGAATACGCTCGCACGGCGCTGACGACATACTGCCCCGCCTTCGAGGCATCGCCGGCCGTGAAGTATGTGGTCAAAAAGAATCCCGTCGAGACGCCGGACGTCCTGTTGAAGCAGGAGGGGCGGATTGTAGCCGTCTTCGAGTGCAAGGCGACCAAGCTGACCTTCGAAGCGCAGTATGGGGATGATCCGGTCGAAAACGCCCGCAGCGGTTACGAGCAGATGGCCAAGGCGGTCTTCCAGCTATGGAAGTTCTTCTCTCATGTTCGGCGGGGTTTGGTTGAGCTGGACGTCGCGGAAGACGCTGCCGCCATCGTCCTGACCATGGACGCATGGACCCAGATGTCGGCTGAGCTGCGCGCTCGAATCATCACGCAGGCCGAACAGCTCGCGGCGGATAAAGAGCCGGAAATCGAAGCTGAGGATAAACGCCAGCCGATATTCTGCTCTATTCAGGACTTGGATGAACTTCTGCTCACATCGGACGAAGAACACCTTTTTGGCGCGTTCAAGGTGGCGACGCAGGACAAATACATCGGCTGGGGCATCCGCCAGATCAGGGAAAGGGAATTCCCGCCGTTGGACGAGCGCAAGACGTTCGCCTTTGACCTTGCAGCCCTCTTCCCTTGGTGGGGGAAGTTCAAAGGCAATCCGCCTGACGCAGCCGGATAATCTGCCGCGTTGCACGCCATTTCAGGTAATACCGAAACAGCACAATTTGGGACGAGAGATATATGAAAGCCGCCGAAACACGTATTGATAGGTTCCTAGCTTCCAGCGAAACCGCTTTCACCATCCCCGTATACCAACGCAACTACGACTGGACCAAGACCCAGTGCCTCCAGCTCTTCAAGGATATTCTGTCGGTCGGGGAAGATGAATCCCAGACCGCGCATTTTATTGGCAGCATCGTCTACGTGCATGATGATGTTTACTCGTCATCGGGCGTGACCGAACTGACGATTATCGACGGACAACAGCGCCTCACCACCCTCACCCTGATTTACGTGGCGATCTACCGTTTTGCGGTGAAGCAGAACAACCCGCAAATGGCGCAGCGTATCTTCAAGACCTATCTCATCAACGAGTTTGCGGTCGAGGAAGAGAAGCTAAAGCTGAAACCGACCGACAATAACAGGATGGCGCTGGCGCAAATCCTCGACCCGCAGGAAGGGGTCAAGGTCACCGGCTATTCGCGGCTTGTTGAGAATTTCCGGTATTTCCAAGACCGCATCACCGCCGACAATTTCGAGACCGTCTTACGCGGCGTGTCGAAGCTCATTTTCGTGGATATCGCGCTTGACCGGCAGAAAGATAACCCGCAGCGGATTTTCGAGAGCCTCAACTCCACCGGCCTTGAACTGTCGCAGGCCGACCTTATCCGGAACTACATCCTGATGGGTTTGCCCCGCAAAGAGCAGGAGAAGGTCTACAAGAATTTCTGGGAGCCGATTGAAGCCAACGCGCGGAACGCGGAGCTGCATGAAAGCCGTGTATCCGACTTCATCCGCGACTACCTGACCTTGAAGCAAAAAGACATTCCGAACAAAGGCGCGGTCTACGAGAAGTTCAAGGAACGCTACCCCGTGCCGAATTCTCCTGAGCTGATGAGCGCCTTAGAAGAGATTCGTCGGCTGTCCGAGCTTTACAAGAAGCTCCTCAATCCCTCATTCGAGCCAGACCCCGTTATTTCCCGCGAGATCGCCTATATCAACACGCTGGAAATCAACACCGCCTATCCCTTCCTTCTGCGGGTATATCAGGATTACGACGATGGCCTGATTTCAAAGGTCGTCTTCGTCGGCGTGTTGAAGCTTGTCCAAAGCTACGTCTGGCGTCGCCTGATTATCGGCCTGCCGACCAACGCCCTCAACAAGATTTTCATGGGCCTCTATGATCGCGTCGAGATGGGAGAATACCTGGAATCCATCGAACGCTCGCTGGCACACAGGACCGGCACGCAGCGCTTCCCGCGAGATGCTGAGGTGGTTCTGAACCTCAAAGACAAGGATATGTACAACACCAAGGGGCGCACCCGTCTGTACTTCTTTGACCGGCTGGAGAACTACCAGAACAACGAGCATGTCGATGTCTCCGCAGCCGGTATCACGACTGAGCATATTTTCCCGCAGAATCCCGACCCCGCTTGGAAATCGTTGATCGCTGGCGAAGAATATGACACCTTGCGGGACAAGTATCTCAACACCATCGGCAACCTCACCCTCTCCGGAAACAACGGGAAGCTCGGAAACAAGCCTTTTGCCGACAAAAAGGCCATGAACGACGAAGGCGGCGAACAAGGCTACATCTACAGTCGCCTGTGGCTGAACCGCGACCTGCAGCAGTATGAAGAGTGGGGCGTGGCTCAGGTGGAAGAACGGGCCAATCGGATTGCCGAACGCTTCTTGAAAGTTTGGCCCGCCCCTGCCATCGAGATTACGGTGACGACGGACAGTGAAGAGGTGAACATCTTCGACGCCGAGGAACCCCGCCATAAGCGTCTTGACCATGCCGTGTTTCTTGGCACCCGCCTTCAGGTTACCCAAGTCACGAGGCTGTACACCGAGGTCTTCAAGCAGTTGATCGAGCTACAGCCGGAGGCGTTTCATGAAACGAAGCTTGGCGAACGCATCCAGTTGTCGGCCGACCCCCAGACGCTAAGACAAGCCCTGCAAATCGCGGATAGCTACTACATCGAGGGAAACATCGATTCGACGTTGAAGTTTGACCGGTTGAAAGCGGCCCTTACGGACTTGGGCTTGGAAGATGATCTGCTGATAAAATACGCCTAGCAGTCTCTATTTCCCGAGAAGGCTTCCGGACCGAACCGAACCGGAGCGGCGCGGCGCGCATATTGTTCATCACCCAGCCTTCAGCCGTGATGGCAATTGCGTGCGGCCCTGCCCCTTTTACGTTGGCGGTCAGGATGTGGCTTTCCAAGCACTGCCGATTCATTCGTTCAGCATATGTGGCAGCGAAGCGGGCACAGTTGCCGCGCTCGCCTTTGTTTATGGGAGTAAAGTCCTTCGCGGAATAGTTGACGTATCGGTTTTCGGATTTGACCTCCTGCATGACAGCTAAGGCGGTGTCGTAGGTCGAGGCATGGGCGGGACCTGCCATGACAAGCGAACACGCAAGCGTGCATAAGCGGACTGACGGCTTTCAGGAAGTCGAGCAGACGATTGGAACGACTGAAATAGGGGCGCATTCTTGCCCCCTCTATCACAAGCCAGCGCCCGAAACGGGCCAACGTTCTTGGTCAATGTGCCAGAAAAACAGCCCTTACATTGCATCAGCGCTTTTCGGTCATTGAGCGTGCACACGATCGGCGATGATACGTCCGATCCGTTCGACATCCTCGTCAACGGTTCCAGAGCAGACCTGGCCGAGCGACATCGCGCACGACTGAGTGATGAACCGCAGGTCGGCTTCTTCATCCCGGGACAACATTGTGATGTCGGCATTGGGAACTGCCGCCGACAGCAGTTGCTTGCAATAGATGGCAAAGCGGCAGGACGCCGAGCCGACGTCGGAATGAACGATCAAGAGGTCCACATCGTGTGCCGGCGTCTTCCCATGAAAGCGTGATCCGAAGCCGTAGATTTGGACGATCTCCGTCATCCGCGCCGCTCGGCCTTCTCGCGCTCGCGTTCCGCTGGAGTCTGATAGTTCCAGAAGTCCTCGTGTCCCAGAGCCCCCATGAACTCGGCGATGGTGAACAGACCAACTTGCGTAGCGCGGCAATGCTCCCGCGCATCCTTAGTGTAGCCGCACCAATTGGAATTGATGATCACGACGTCCACATGACCGAGCTGGTTTTGCACGTCGATGAACTGGGCGACGCCGAACGAGTAGCACTCGCAGATGAAAACACGAAGGACTTGCCCGGTATCGCGCGTTAGCTGGTAAGTCCCGTTTCCTGCGGAGGCGAGATTCGCGACACGGCCATGGCCCTTCATCCGGTCTTCGAAAAAGCGAAAATGGCCATAATGGCTCGGCCAAGGGAAAACGTCGCTACGCGCCGCCATTTGCTGCCCTCCTTATCCGATCGGCGAACTCCGCGGGAAATCGCAGAACGCCAGCATATGATATCTCGTCGTTGACCCACCTCTCGTAGCTACGCGAATGGAGTAGAAACGCCGAGATGGCCTTCTGGTCGTCAGGGTCGAGTACAGCTCTGTGGCGCTCGAGTAGACCAGTGATCTTCCGGTTGTTCGGCACGATGGTGGATAGACGCTCGGAAACCCAAATGGAGAAGACTTCATCGTTGTGAGGCTCGCTCAGGGCGATCTCCGACATGGGGCCATAGGTTTGCCAAGCCTGATGATTCTCCTCGAGGAGGACCAAGATGGACTTAGCAAGCGCTTGCCTTTCCGGTGCCTCGTCTGTGTCGGTACGCTGATCCACCCAGTCTTCGTGCTTGGTCTTCATCTTGTGCAATATTTCGAAGGTGAAGACCCCTTCATTCTGCTTCTTGTCGATTTCGGTGTGGTGGTTGGGGCAAAGCAGTATGAGGTTAGTGTAGTCGTCGCGCTCTGCAGGCGTCTGGGAGGGATCGTGGCGGTTCGCGCCAGGTCTGTCCCCACGAATGTGGGCCATCTCACCGATTGTGTAAGGCGCACGGCCTTCGGCTTCCCGCTGAGAGAGGCGGACACGGCAACCATCGAATGAGCAGCGGCCTGCTGCGTTTGACCACAAAAGCTTGATGGATTTCTCCGTTATTGCCATTGACGAAATGCGTCCCCGATGTCTTCCGCTCGAGAACGACCGCTCTCGAAACAAGTTGCGCAATATTTGTGGGCTTCCACCAGCTGTTTCAATACCTGTCGATCCAGGCTCAGCTCGTCTTGCAAAAGGCCGCAAGCGACACAGCCGCTTTTGGCTGCTACTGCAACGCGCGTTATCACCGCGTCATGTCCGCTTTGTAGCAAAAACAGCGATCGGCAGCGCGATGACCATTGTAGCGGCGCAAACCAGACGCGCGTTTGTGACTAGCGGAGGACGGCCTGATCTGCCCACTTCGGTGGCTGTTGCGGAGGTGAAGGCAGCCCCTCCCAGTCTTGGCCGAAGGCAAGACCATAGGGTCCGATGGCGATGCTGGCAAACGAAAGAAACTTGGACGCCGGTGCCATTGAACACTCCACCGAAATGAAAGACTTCAGTCAATCAGACCGGCTTCTTCGGCCATTTCGGGCCATTTTGAGGGATCGAGCGCCGCCAATTCGTGCAATCCTCGAGCGGTGCGTACAGCATGCTCGAGGTTTGCTTCGTTAGTGTATATGCGTTGTGACTTCAAAAGGAATACCCGGAAGTGGCTTCTCCCATTTGAGGGCGAGCCAGTCCGAAACTCGACAATTAGGCTCTCCGGGAAAAAATTACGGCTCTTCATTGTCCCGTCGTTCGCAATGTCGATCTCGCGATGAACCATTGCCTGAACAAACGACGCACGTGTGGCCGCAGAACCAGGTAAAGGCGCGTCCAACTGAGAATTTAGGAAGTCAAGCTCACTGCGTGCTTGGTTAACATCCGAAGTGAACCCTGTGGTTTTGCCACGGACAGAGCCGAAAAAGTAGGTCTTTCCCTCATATTCGAAGAATACGGTATGCATGTATTATCTCTCGTTTCAACGGCGGCAAGCCTACGTGCTATCGTTTGATGCCCCATGAATCCGATAGGTCGAATTGAAGACTTCGTGGTTTTTGATGGATTGCCCTCTTCGATAATTGAAGACTCCGATGCTAATTAAATTAAAGATTTCAATTATTTATTGACTTTTCGTTGTGTTCGATCTTCCATGGGGCCGCTAAGACGCGTCGCGCCGGGATCAACGCGATGAGGGCTGATCAACTCCACGGGAGACCTGAAACGGTGGAAATCTATTCGAAGGTCATATTCGACCGTGTCCTGCACGTCGCGGAAGTTCAATCTGAGCCCGTTGAAGGTTGGGGGCCGGAAGGGATCGCCAAAATCCTCGCCGCTATCGATCATGATTATGCCGACATCATTACGGCGTTTTATGCTGATGTTCAGCGGCGGCTGAGTGGCGAGTATGAGATGTGGGCCAAGATCGAAAGCCTAGACCTCTCCCGCATCCGTTTTGAGATCGACGGCGAGGTCTATGCCTATCACGGTCGGTTCGATTTCTATGAGGGCGATCCGTTGCCAGGATGGAGGCCCTTTGGCTGAGACAGTTGCAGCTATGGCTCGTGCTTTCGTCAATGGCAAGCGAGGCGATCCTTCTCTGATCAAACGTCAAACCTTTGCCCGTCGCATCAGCTCATCAAGGGCGTCGCCCTAAGACATTCCGGTTTTATTGCAGGACGTCTTGAACCGATTGATCACCTCCATAGGTGCTCGGTCGAAAGCCTGATCGAACCGCTATGACGGTTTACGCACACGGACTATACGTTCCACGGTCGCACGACAGATGCAGGGCGAATTCTTGTTGCCGATAATGATTGTTATCGGCACTCAGGCCGTCAGAACGGCATAGGAGTGATTGGAACCCAGGGGCGCTTAGGTTCAACAAGAGCCTCCAGAATCCTGCAAAACCGCCGCTCGAAAGGCAGGCGCGAAGTCTACGCAGAGTCGGCCTGCAGATAAATTCGGGAAAAGGAGACGCCTTACTCGGAAGTGTATTGGCGGAATCAAGTATCAGTCTTAGGTTGAGACAAATACCAAGCCGGGATTCGTCAATGACACACGTGTATCACCGCCGTGAGCAAACTGAAGCCAAGCATTTCATCCTGAGGCGGTATCTGCAGACACTGGCTTTTAAAACGCTCCAAGGAGGCTGGGGAACCCTCGCGTACATTGACGGGTTTTCAGGGCCTTGGCAGTCAAAGACGCCGGATCACTCGGACTCGTCTTTCATGATCGCGGTTCAAGTCTTGAAGGATGCACAGGCGAAGGTTCGCCAGTCGGGGAAGCGACCGCGCATTAAGTGCTTCTTCTCTGAAGAGAACCGGGATTCATTTGCCCAGCTTCAGGCAGCGGTGGCACCGCATCACGATCCAGCGAATGGTTTCTCTATCGAAACGTTCAACGGGAAGTTTGAAAACGCCGTCGGCCAAATCCAAAAGACAATCGCCAATTCATTTGCTCTCACGTTCATCGATCCGACTGGATGGACTGGCTACGAGTTCGACAAGGTAAAGCCAATTTTTGAGCACGCACCAGGTGAAGTGCTTCTCAACTTCATGTTCGACTTCGTCAACCGATTCACCGCTTCCTCGGACCCGGCAACGCTGGCGTCGTTCGACGGAATTCTCGGTGCCAACTGGAAAGAGCGCCTCGATCTTTCACTGCCAAGAGAAGAGGCCCTGATGGCTCTCTTTACCGAACAGTTTCGGAAGGCTGGGAAATTTGAATATGTGCTCAGCACCCCTATCGAAAAAATATCGGATCGTACTCACTTCCACATTGTCTATGGGACGAGAAGCCCGGAAGGACTGGCAGCCTATCGCAACGAAGAGTACGCGGCGCTGAAAAATCACGGTATGCGGCGGGCAGCGGCTCGCGAGGAAATTCGGGAGAATAAAACGGGGCAAGGTGGTCTCTTTGGAGCAGAGGAAGTGGCCTCGATGGCTGAGATTTCCATGGCGGCCCAGATCGTGAATATTAGGAACCAGGCAAAGGATTGGCTCCGCCATCAACTTCCAACCTGTCCGAGGCCGTTCTCCGAAATCTGGCCACCTATGCTGGACAAATTCATGTTGAGAAAAACGGACGCCAAGCAGGTTTGCGCCGAGCTTGGAAAAGCAGGTGAGATCAAGGAGCCGTGGCGGCTGAATGGTTCTAAGCGCCGCACGCCTGACGACGCGGATCGGATCGAGCGAACTTAGGCCGCGATTGCGGGCATGTTGTCCCACGTTCTGCCCCGATAGGAGCGCCCGGTTTTCTTCTTGTTATGCCCTCCCCACTGTTTGAAGAAGAAGGCGGTGTCAGCGTCGGTGCACATATCGAAGATTTCGTCGATCCACGCCGGGTTCATGGGGCGTGCTTTTGGGCCAGATTCGCCGCCGACGATGGCCCAATGGATGCCTTTGAGACTTCCTGCGGAAACCGAACCGATAAGCGGTTCGAAGGATACGAAGCGGACAGCTGCAGGGACGTGCCTTAATTCGTCCAGGCGATGAACGACCCGGCCATCTTCTACGCTCGCACCGAGCCAAACGTTCGGCAGCACATCGAAACCATCCTGCAGAATGTCAGCCATTCTGTCCGGTCTCTTTGTTAGAATTTGGTAGGTATGCCGAGGCGTCTCAGCCATGACGGACCAAACCTTGTGGACGAAGTGGACCGGGACATCCGGATGGAATAGGTCCGACATGGAGTTGACGAAGACGTTCCGTGGCCGAGACCATGTCTTGGGAATTTGCAGGGCGCTCTCATCGAGATAGAGCGCACCAGTCCACTTTGGACGGCCGCCGCTCTTCCGTGTCAGGCCTCGATACTTCTCGACGCCCATCGCTTCCAAACGCGCCGCCATGCGCATGGCGTAGCAGTTTGTGCAGCCAGCACTCATAATCGAGCAACCCGCGACCGGATTCCAGGTTGCATCCGTCCATTCGATAGTCGTCTCTGCCATCTTACGCTCCCGAGGTGCCCGGGAGGGTATCACGGTTAGTAAACAAACCTGTAAAGGACCATCTCATGCGCCAACGGCGATGTACGACATGAATCGAAGCGCATAGTCGCTGCCGAGAGACCATGAGCTTGCTCCGCTGGCCTCCACAAGCTATTGCCGAGATGACGAGCTCTACGACCGAGTATTTACCAATGAACCTAATCAAGTCCAAAAAGCGCGTTGCCGATCACGGAGAGGTTTTCACGCCGCCGTGGTTGGTCGAAAAGATGCTCGATCTCGTGAAGGGCGAGACCGAACGCATCGACTCCCGCTTTCTGGAGCCTGCGTGTGGCAGCGGTAATTTTCTCGTGCCGATACTGCAACGCAAGCTCGCAGCCGTGGAGCTGAAATTCGGGAAGTCCGACTTCGAGAAGCGTCACTATGCCCTGCTGGCACTGATGTGCACCTACGGGATCGAGCTTCTGGCGGACAACATCGAGGAATGCCGTGCGAACATGCTGGAGGTGTTCGCCGACTTCCTGAATCTGGATGAGGCGGACGAACTCTATCGCGCCGGGTCTTTCGTGCTGTCGCTCAATCTTGTCCATGGCGATGCGATGACCATGCGTGACACGGAAGGCGCGCCGATCCGCGTGGTGGAATGGGGCTATCTCGGCAAGGGCAAGTTCCAGCGGCGCGATTTCCGACTCGATGTGCTGACGGGCATGGCGAGTTTCAGCGCGGAAGATTCGCTGTTCGCCCATCTGGGCAAGCACGAAATTTTTACGCCAGCCAAGATATACCCTCTGATGACAATGCGCGATCTGGCGGGCGGGGACATTTAGGGGGGAGCGGGATGAGCGAACAGGCGGGGTTTACGCTGCGGGGCCGCAATCCCGATGTTCTGACCTGCATCGCCAACCTTTCCAACGACGAGGTATTCACCCCGCCGGAGTTCGCCAATCGGATGCTGGATACGCTGGCCCAGGCATGGGCCGCGCGCAACGGCGGAGCGAACATTTGGGCCGACCGTACAGTGCGTTTCCTCGATCCCTGCACCAAATCTGGCGTGTTCCTGCGCGAGATCACCAGACGGTTGATTGGAGGACTGGAAGCTGAAATCCCCGATCTACAGGCGCGCGTCGATCACATTCTGACACGGCAGGTGTTTGGGATCGGTATTACCAGTCTGACCAGCCTGCTTGCCCGCCGCAGCCTGTATTGCTCGAAGCACGCAACTGGCGAACATTCGGTGGCGAAGACCTTTGCCAGCGACGACGGGAACATCTGGTTCCAGCGGACTGAACATTCATGGGTGAGCGGCAAATGTAGATTTTGCGGTGCGAGCAAGGAAACGCTTGATCGCGGAGAGGGAATGGAAACCCACGCCTATGCGTTTATCCACACCGCCCACATTAAGGCTCGGATCGCCGAGCTGTTTGGAGACGATATGCAGTTCGATGTCATCATTGGCAATCCGCCGTATCAACTGGATGACGGAGGGTTCGGCACCAGTGCCGCGCCTATCTACCAACTATTTGTGGAGCAGGCCCTGGCTCTTGAACCGCGATATGCCGTATTCGTCACGCCGTCGCGGTGGATGGCCGGCGGCAAAGGGCTCGACAAGTATCGGGAGCAAATGCTGCAGGATAAGCGGCTACGGAATGTCGTCGATTACCCCAAGCTCTATGAGGCTTTTCCGGGCGTGAAAATCCGGGGCGGGATTTCATATTTCCTATGGGACCGGGATCACGAGGGGCCATGCGAAGTGCAAACAATCTGGGATGGCCAGCCTACCGGGCCAGCGGTGCAGCGTTACCTTGACACTTACGATGTGCTGGTGCGACGCAACGAAGCCGTGCCGATCTTGGAGAAAGTCAGAGCAAGAGGCGAACCGACCCTAGACGCGCGTGTGACGAGCCGTAAACCATTCGGCTTCCCAACGAATTTCCACGGCAAGCCAAATGCGGCGGGCCTGAATAATGCGGTAAGGCTGTTCGGCTCGCAGAAGGTGAGTTGGATCGAACGCTCTGCCATCACCACGAATCCCCAGTGGATCGATGAATGGAAGGTATTGATGACCGCCGTGCAGGGCACCAGCGCGGCAGTCGAAACCAAGTTCCTCAGCAAACCTATCATCGCGGAACCGGGCACCGCTTGCACCGAAACCTATCTGGTGGCGGGGCATTTCGACAATGAAGCTTCGGCAAGGAACTACGCCAGTTATTTGCGCACCCGCTTCGTCCGGTTTCTGGTATCGCTGCGAAAGGCAACCCAGCACGCCACGCGCGACGTCTATGCGTTCGTGCCGGACTTGCCGCTCGATCAGCCGTGGACGGACGCCGAGCTCTATGCGCGATACGGGCTGAATGCCGAGGAGATCGCATTCATCGAGGCGCAGGTCGCCGCGCATCAAGATGCCTGGGTCGACGACGTGTCTTCCGACGATGACGCCGATGCATAAACCCACGATCGAGGAAATTCTCGCCGTCAAGCCGGAAGCGCGGCTGCGAATCTACGCATGGACCCCGAACGATCCACCTGCCTCTTATGTTGGGCTCATCAAGGTTGGCCAGACGACGCGGGAAAATGTTAACGATCGCGTCCGCCAGTCCCAAGGGCAAATGCAGCAGGCGTATACCCTGCACCTAGATGCTCTTGCCGAGCGCGAAGATGGCACGACGTTCCGCGACAGTGACGTGCGCCAACGCCTTGTCGAGAAAGGCTTTGAGAACGTGGTTATCGGCGCGTCTCGCGAGTGGATGCGCTGCTCTCCTGAAGACGTCAAGACCGCGATCACCGAACTGAAAAAGGGATTGAGGCTTAGCGGCACGCACAATGAAACCTTCCCCCCGCGTGAGGAACAGGCCGCGGCCGTGGAACAGACCTTCGCCTATTACCATTCCCGCTGGCAGCAGGATGCCAACGCCGTCCCGCGCTTCCTTTGGAACGCCAAGATGCGTTTTGGCAAGACCTTCACCACCTACCAGCTTGCCAAGAAGCTCGGCGCGAAGCGTGTGCTGGTGCTGACCTTCAAGCCCGCCGTGGAGGATGCATGGCAGACCGACCTGGAATCACATGTCGATTTCGACGGTTGGCAATACCTAAACACCGGGCGCGACCCCAGCCAAATCGACAACGACAAGCCGTTAGTCTATTTCGGCTCGTTCCAAGACATGCTCGGGCGCGACAAAGCCGGGAATATCAAGGCCAAAAACGGATGGCTCCATGCGGTCAATTGGGACCTCGTTGTGTTCGATGAATACCATTTCGGCGCATGGCGCGACACCGCAAAGGAACTGTTCGAGGGTGAGGACGCGGCGGTCGCCAAGAAGGAAACCAGTCTCGAATATGCCGCCGATCTGGAAGAGGTGAATGAAGACCTTGGCATGCTCTCGGAGAGCGAGGTCGAGTTCCTACCCATCACCACGCGCGCCTACCTTTACCTCTCCGGCACTCCTTTCAAGGCGCTGGCGACTGGCGAGTTCATTGAGGAACAGATTTTCAACTGGACCTACACGGACGAACAGCGCGCCAAAACGGAGTTTGCCGCCCGCAATCCGGGGAAGCGCAATCCCTATGGCGCACTGCCGCAAATGCGACTGTTGACCTACCAGATGCCCGACGAGTTGCTTGCAATTGCCAGCGCCGGCGAGTTCGATGAATTTGACCTCAACGCGTTTTTCGCCGCCACGGGCACAGGCGACACGGCGTCGTTCAAGCACAAGACCGATGTGCAGAAATGGCTCGATATCATTCGGGGCGGATACGCGCTGCAAGCGATTGACAGCTTGAAATCCGGCACGCGGCCGCCATTCCCCTATTCGGACGTGCGGTTGCTTCCCTACCTGCAACATTCATTCTGGTTCCTGCCCAATGTCGCCGCCTGCCATGCAATGGCAAACCTACTGGCGGAACGGCACAATACCTTCTGGAATGATTACAAGGTGATCGTGGCGGCGGGAACGTCGGCGGGGATCGGGCTCGAAGCATTGCCGCCCGTCCGCCAGGCTGTCGGCAGCGGTTTCGATACGAAGACGATCACGCTGTCCTGTGGCAAGCTGACCACGGGCGTAACGGTGGCCCAATGGTCCTCGATCCTGATGCTCCGCAACCTGAAATCGCCGGAGACTTACTTTCAGGCCGCGTTCCGAGTGCAATCGCCGTGGTCGATCAGGAATCCAAACGGCGACAATCCAAATGAGGAAGAAATCCTCAAGCCCGTTTGCTTCGTGTTCGATTTCGCGCCGACACGCGCGCTGCGGCAATTGTCGGAATATGGCATCGGTCTTTCTCCGGGCGAGCCGAACCCCGAGAACGCCGTGCGGGAACTTGTCTCTTTCCTCCCCGTGCTGGCTTACGATGGCGCGAACATGACGCAGATCGATGCGGGCGGTATCCTCGATATTGCGATGGCGGGCACCTCGGCGACGTTGCTCGCCCGAAAGTGGGAATCGGCGCTGCTGGTCAATGTGGACAACGCCACACTCAGCCGCGTTCTCAACGATCCCGATGCGATGGCCGCCGTCGAGCGTATTGAGGGCTGGCGAGCACTCGGCGACAACATAATCGAAACCATCATCAACAAGAGCGATAAGGTCAAAGAACTCAAGCAGAAAGCCCGGGAAGGCGAGCTGACCGCGAAAGAGAAGAAAGAGCTGAGCGACGAGGAGAAGGAATACAAATCCAAGCGCAAGCTCGTGCAGGAAAAGCTCATCAAGTTCGCCACCCGCATCCCGGCCTTCATGTATCTCACGGATTTCCGAGAGAATACGCTTCAGGATGTCATCACCAAAATCGAGCCGGACTTATTCTTGACCGTGACGGGGTTGACCGTGGCAGACTTTCACCTCCTGGTGCGGCTGAAAGTGTTCAATACCGAGCGGATGAACGAGGCTGTCTTTGCCTTCCGCCGCTATGAGGATGCCTCGCTGCGCTACACGGGCATCGAAAGCCACCAAGGGCTGACCCATTATGGCCTCTACGACACCGTTGTGGCCAAGGAGTCGCCATAATCGATTCAACTCTAACCATTGGGGATGGCTGTCGTAAATGAAGGACTATGCGACAGTAGCAATGTCCGCATTGGCGGGGGACCGCGTTTACTGCTGGTCATCCTGACGGCGGCGACGATCACCAACCGGCGACCCAGCGGACATGCCCCCGTTCTCACAAGCTCGGTGGCGCGATAAAAACTGATAATAAGCCCACACCAAGATCACCCCGACCACAATTGCGATCCAGGAAAGAGCTTACCGCTGCATTGGGCTGACAGTTCGCAACTGCCGTTCTGGCAGCATGACCACCAACAGCGTACCCCGATCCTGTTATTGCAAATAACGATGTGGACTTGACCCTGTCCATGTCCAGCCGCTTGAACTTGCGACGAGTGGCGAGGAAACTACACGTCAATGATAAAGAAAGGATCAAACCCCGTTCCTTCCCCCGGATAGCCGCGGGCGTTCGAGACAACCCGCGTCTCGCCGACCACGTAGTCGTTTCGGTGATGGACGTGCCCATGCACCCACAGCGCTGGCCGAGTCTCGTACATCAGGTCTTCCAAATCCGACGCATAGCACGCCGATAGCGGGTCGTGGCGGAAGGCTGGTTCGATGGAGCGAGGGGATGGCGCGTGGTGCGTGACCACCACAGTCTTGCGACCCATACTTTCGCGGAGTTCGGCGGCGATGTAATTCCTTGTCTCGAGGTGCTTCCCGTACGCATGGATTGGCTTGAACTTCTGATATGGGGTCTTTGAAAACTTGATCTTTTTGAAGTCGTTCATGCCGGTTTGGGCATACGACATGCTGACTTCGGGTCTTCGACCGAAAATTCGGAAATCGGTCCATAAGGTCCCGCCGACGAACCGTACGTCGGCGATATCGACTGCATCGTTTTCCAGGAAATGAATATTCGGATGATCTCCAGCAGCTTTGCGCGCCTCCAGAATATCTGACTGCAGGCAAGCACCATAGAACTCGTGGTTGCCCGCGACGAAAACAACCGGGATGTCGGGCGCGAATTTGGCGAGCCATTTGATACTGGGAACAACACCTTTTATGAGTACGTCGCCTGCACAAACCATGACGTCGATGTGGTTGGGCGGCGACTCCTTGAACGGTTGACCGAACTCCAAATGGAGATCGGAAACGATCCAGATTCTCATTCATCTATCCTTTGCTGCGCCGATAGATCGGAGCGAACGGGTGCCGACTTTTCGGCGCGCAATGACTACTTCCCTTCCGTCAGAGTCTTCCGATCGACCGGGGTCCTATTTGGAGAGAAATGGGTGGCGGGGCAGGTATCGAACTGCGAATGCTCGCCTCATCTCCATGGCAAGCGGGTCGTACGGGAAACGGAGCGACCGTTTGACTTCATCCGGTGGGAGCCATCCGTCCTGAAGACGCCATCGGCGGCAGAAGAGGTGATCCAGGTGATCCCGGTGGAAACGTTCAAGCAGGACCCGGATTTCGTGCTTAGTTCTAGGCTGCGCTCGATGCTTCACCTCGAGCGCATGTCGCTCGGATATTTCCTCGTCGGTTACCAACGCGATCGTTTCGATCTCGGCGACAATATCAGCGGGAACGCTCTCCAGCGCGGAACGACATGCGGCGAGGAAACGCTCGTTCCGAGTGAAATCCATCGCCCATTCCGGCGGATCATCACGCCATAAAACCGGTTCCGCAGCCTCGGTCCACCACCCGTCGACGATGAGCCCCAGACTTCGAAAAGCGTCGAACGCCTCCGGTGCGAGGTAAGCCGGTCCGCAGCCGTGCGAGGCACGGATGTTCGGCCGATAGCGCCCCCGCTGATTGGGCTGCTCTCGCGAGCCTGCGAAATGACGGTAACCGAGAAGGTTGCTCTGGGCGGCGACCCAAATGACCGCGGTCGCCACGTCATCCCAGCGTGGAAAGACATCAGGTATTTCCGGTTCCGCGATCGGTGTTGCACCGCCAAATACCGTCGTTGCCTGTCCGAGTGCTGCCAGCGTTTCGCAACCGACCTCGTAGGCGGTGATGAAGAGGTGGTCCCACGCGACGGACGGGTCGCCAGGCAGATTGTCCGCAAGGAACTCTATGACCGGCGCGGTCCACGTAGGGGCGCTCGGTCGCTCGAGGCTACCTCTGGTCGCCTTGAGCTGCGGTACGGTGGTCGATGGTGGTTTCTCATCGCCCCTCTTAGGCCCACCGATCACGATGCGGTGGCCAAGGGGTGTGAAACCGGCGTTGTCGAGCACCTCACCCAATGAGCCGGGCAATGCCGCTTTCGATTTAACCTTTTGGCCGTTGCGAGGTCGCCTTGCTTTTTTCATCACGTCGCCGCCTTCTTGGCCAAGCTCACGGTCGGCCGGCGATGTTGCTCCATGATTTCGACGACCTCGCCCCCCGACATCGCGTTTGCCTGCATCAACCGTTCGACGATCTTATCCAGAGCGGTCCGCCGGGTTCGAATTGCGGACTTCGCGCGCTCGAACTCGCTTTGCAGGACCGCGTGGACGTGTCTCCGAAATTCGGGATTGTAGGTGCGCAACCGCTCGAGCTGGTCCTCGTCCTCGACGACGAGGGTGTGCCCCATGCCGAGCCCCCCTTCGAGCATTGTCGCCAGTTCGGTCGCTCTGTTCAGGTCGGCGGTGTCCGAGCCCGTTGCGCCGTCGGAAAACGATCCGAAGACCTCGAGTTCCGCGGCTATGCCGGCAAGGCATACCGCGATCGCGTTCCGATAGTCGGAGGGCGTCTTAGGTCGAACTCCGGCTTGGTGATACTGGACGTAGCCCAATGCGCTCCTCATGCTATCGATCCGGTAGCGTGAAATCCTGATTTCGGAGACCTGCCCGTAGCCGATTTCGTTTGCGACAAGGGCGTGGCCCGCCTCGTGGACGGCGAGGTATCGAAGGTATTCCTCCGGAAGTTCCGTTACTGGCTGCAGTTGGTCGACAACGTGGCCTCCGCAAAAATCTTCCAGACGGCGTCGCGCCGCCCGTTTGGCATCCCGCACGAGTTGCTCGATATCGGCACCCGACAGGCCATCGGTCGCGATGCCGAACTTCTCGGCCTGGGGGTGGTCCAGTTCGATGCCGCTGTGAAATTGCAGGATCGACAGCCGGGATTGCGTGTCGGGAAGCGGAATTTCGATGTGCCGGTCAAGTCGCCTGGCCCGGCGTATGGCAGGATCGAGTTGGTCGGGAAAATTACAAGCTCCGATCACGACGACGCCCTCTCGGCGGACGAAACCATCCAATTGTTCCAAGAGGCCCGCCAACACGCACCGAAAGTAACCGCCGTTTCGATCGGAGTCCGTTCGAGAGCCAAGGGTATCAATTTCGTCGATGAACAGGAGAGACGGTGCTTTCTCCTTCGCCTCGGCGAAGGAAGCGCGCATTGCCTTCAAATGGCTATCGAGCGCCCCCGCTTCCTGCCACCTTGAAACCGAGCCGTAGATGATCGGCACCTGGCAGCTATTCGCCAACGCTCCCGCGAACATCGTCTTTCCGGTTCCCGGAGGACCGGAAAGCAGGACCCCGGTGTCGACAGCGCTCCACGGGAGGGCACCCGCCTTGAAGCCGGCGAGGTCTGCAGCAAGGTTAGTCCCCCATTCCAGCGCAGGTCCGTAGCCGTGGATGTCGGCAAGTGTCGGTCCCGACGGTTTTGCGACCTCTGGCACGGGTTTAGCAGACCCGCGCGAATGATTTCGCAATCGTTCCAGGGCAAGCATGGGATGACGGCGATCCTGGAAAGCCTTTACCAGTCGTGGCCAGGGCTCCGAGAGCAGCAATTCGATGTCCCGGTCGGAGAGAGGCAGACCGGCACGACGAAGCGCAGCCTCGGCATGCCGCCTCGTCCGCGGCTCCAAATCCAGGACGGCGTCGGAGAACAGCCTGTCGTCGCCGTCGAGATCGTAGTCGGGCGAAGCGATGAAGATCGCCCTCTTGTTTTTGAGAGCCTCCATTTCATCGCGAAATGACTTGTCCTTCCACTCGTAGGCATAGGAGGTGAACTCCTGGCACTTCCAGATGCCGGCGGCGAAGACTTCCGCCGCCTCTGCGTAAACCGGGTGGTAGAAATCGGTCCTGGCCCGAAGTGTCACAATGAATTTCGTATTCGGTTCATTCCAGACTCGGAGTGACGCAGCTACCGCGCAATAAGCCATGAAAACTGGCAACGTGACGGTCGTGTCGCGGACCTGCGCATCCGTCTCCCAAGGCACACGTGTGCGTTTGCCGGAACGTTTTGTCGGCATGGCTTTTTCCTCGTAGTTCAAGATTCCAAATGGCTCAGTTTATTCAGTCAGTCGCAGCGACGCTCGCTACGCCCCCCGTCAAGAACATCCCAGCGCAAATGCAGACATGAGCGTCTGGAACCTCGGCCGGATGTATGTCGTCGTCGAACTTCCTGAGAATATCCAGGCCCTCATTGGGGGCCCCCATGTCTTTGGTTCCAGGAGTCTGGGTCGAGCCGGTTACCCAGTTGATACCAACGCGAAAGCGTCCGCGCGATGCCTCGCTCTTCGTCCAGGTAGTATAATTCGCTCGAAAATAGAGGATGTCCATCCTCGATGGTCGGATGTCCCTTGGCGCGGCCGATAAGGCAGGGCACGGCCCGCTTGGCAAGCGCCCAATCGTAAATGACGACAGTAGAAGCACCTATGTCGTCACGTTTGGCGGTCTGATCAAGATCGTCTGCGAGATCACGGAGTCTGCACACCACCTCCGTCCGCGGCATCCCGAACAAATATAAAAAGGCCGAATCGCTCATCGCATCATCCCCGTCCGAATAACTAGAGGTCTATATCGAATCATTTACTCCATAATACAGGACGCTAAGATAAACTGAAGACCTCATTTTGATTTTCTTTGACATTGGAATTCCCTGCCGCTTGATCAAAATCTATGATCATCGTTGTCCCGTCTGATGCATTGAGAATTGCGCGTGCGCTGACTGCTCTTTCTCAGCGTCAGGTCGCTGAGGCAGCCCAAATGGACAGAATGCAGGTCGTGGCTGCGGAGGGGCAACAAGATCGGGCTAGGGTTCAAAGCTATGAAAAGCTGCGGGACTTTTACGACGACCTCGGTATCGAGTTCCTTGGAACGGTCGATATTGGCACTGGCACCGTGTCTGGCGCAGGCGCTCGCTGGCGCAAACAAATGAACGCGCCGACGCACATTCATGCTGAACGGAACGGGGTTTCATTCGTGGCAGCTCGAAGCCTGCTGAACGTCCCCCTAACAAAGTTGGCGCAGGACACCGGCATAGAACGGAGACAACTGAGCGCGCTCGAAAACCACATCGATTTCAGCAAGAACGACTTCGATCGGCTGCGCACCTACTACGAAGGCCTTGGCATCGAGTTTTTGGGCCAAGGTGACGTCTCGACGAACCTATTCTACGGTGTTGGCGTCCGGTGGAAGGCCACCATACTATGACACACCCCGGCTCAGGGGCTCCCTACTCGCCGTTGGTTCCCGCCCCACGCTCAAGGCCCCCTCCGCACGGGTCCGGCGCGGCTTCGCATCACTATGACTTTGGTGTGGCGAGAGCACATCGAAGCGGAACAACGCGAAGCCGCGGCCAAATGGGATGCTCACCTCGTCGGAGGCGGTTTGAGTGTGAATCCTACTCTACAAGCCCGTCCCTCCGGCTGCGCCTGCGGACCAGGTCCTAGCCGGCAAGCCGGAACAGGACGGCTGCGCCGACTTTTTTCGTTTTGAAGAAGGCATTGGCCAGCATCGCTTGCAATTGGTGAGCCGCTTGCAGGCCATGCCTTCGTCGGCTGGGCCGAAAATGGAATCCGCCCTTGGCGGATACTCTGTTTGTTCGGCCACTCGTGCCTGTCCCTGTAAAGGCACGCTCGCCGCAAGGGCTCGCTCTACGGCCTTGACAGAGCCATTCTCTCGTAGCGTTGGCTTGGGAACAGCAAGGCCAGGTGTGGCCTCGCTGCCCATTAACCACTGGAGCCCTGTCGGCCGGCCCAGAGAGCTGAAGATGTGCGCTGTGAAGAGTTGCAACTTGCGGGACCCAATGGATATAAATAAATCGAATGTGGCAGAGGAAGCCATTTCGATCTCGCCATCGCGCTCGGCCTGATGGCGGCGCTCGGCGCTGTCCCTGCGGACGCGCTGTCCGGTTATGTCGTCATCGGCGAGCTCAATCTCGACGGCACGATCGCAGCCGTCG